>Ga0306912_1000025_pt1 | contig 86350 bp, 76 predicted proteins | sample AntRauFillE10628_FD_190443 | JGI IMG/M metagenome (GOLD analysis project Ga0306912, IMG submission 190443) | Saline lake microbial communities from Rauer Islands, Antarctica - Metagenome Filla E10 #628 (v2) (version 2) | ecosystem: Environmental > Aquatic > Non-marine Saline and Alkaline >...
GAATTAGATTTTGCTAAACCTTTTTTACGTTTAACCATGTTAGAGGCGATTCAACAATATAATCCGCAGTTAAGTGCTCAAGATCTATTGGATATTCAAAGTTTGCGTACTTTTTGTGAACAGCAAAAGATCCCCATTGAACCGGCATATGGTTTAGGCAAAATACAACTAGAAATTTTTGAAAAAACGGTTGAAGAACACCTGCATCAGCCAACCTTTATTACGCATTATCCCGCTGAAGTTTCTCCGTTAGCTCGAGCGTGTGATGAAGATCCGTTTTTTACCGATCGATTTGAATTTTTTATTGCCGGTCGCGAAATTGCTAATGGTTTTTCTGAGTTAAACGATCCTCAAGAGCAAGCTAGTCGCTTTAAAGCACAAGTTGCAGCACTACATGCTGGGGATACAGAAGCGATGCCTTATGATGAAGATTATATTCATGCGCTAGAATATGGCTTACCTCCCACAGCTGGAGAAGGAATTGGCATTGACCGCTTAGTGATGATTTTTACCAATAGTGCCTCTATTCGCGAAGTGATTTTATTTCCTTTATTACGCCCTAAAGACAGCAATAGTTAATTTATAAATTGCCTGGCAAAAAATTGCGCCAGGCAATATTTAAGTGGTTAATACCTTGGGCAAGGGCTTAATTATCGCGCTAGCACTTTGTTTTAAATGCAGATTTGACTGCGCATAAGCATCAGTTAAGCTCATTAAACAAGCAAAATATCCAGTATTGAGTTCACAGGCTTGAATAACAGTGCCTACTGGCTTAAGGTTGGCATTTTCTACGACCATCACCGTATCACCTGCTTGACAATGGGCGACTTGAACTTGCCCTGAATAAAGATGTTTTTTGATTTTCCCCAAATAATGCATGCGTGCAATAATTTCTTGACCTAAATAACAACCTTTAGTAAAACTGACGCCCCCTAATTCAGGCAAGTTGATATGCGCAGGTAAAAACTGCAAGCTGGTTTGCACAGTAATTTCTGGTTGATGACTAAAAATATCATGTAATTGCCAAGAATCTGCCTTAACTAAATCGCATTGAGGGCTAAAATACTCCCAAATAGAGCGCATAATGTCATGGTGCGCATACAATTCAAAACGTGGGATAACCCCCGCTACCCGAGATAAGCGCACTGAATACCCTTGGTAATCAAAAATTAAACATTGATTGGGGGCACTGGGGCAGTGAATTGCAAAATATTGGTTTAACCATTGAGGAAATTGTGGGCCCGCTAGACCCAGCATAACATGCTCTAGCGGAGCGGGCGCAATATTAACTTTAGAAAATAAGGCATATTTATTAAAATTTTCTGCTGCGCTAGATAATAGAGTAAGAGGCATTTGTAATAAGTAGCCAGGCTGTTGAGCAAAATCAAAGCTGGGTAAGCCACGAAATAAGCAAAGAATACGTCCTTTTATATTGCAATAAGCCCCTAAAGTAGTTTGAGTTGTAGAAATAGCTTTAATATCACAACTGACTTGACCTTGTAAAAACTGGCTTGCTGCTGGGCCCTGAATATGTAAATGGCCCAAATAAGACAAATCCGTCATAATATTGCGGTTTAAATGTTCTATAAGCTTGCTAGGATCTGGGCGCGTTGGCAATTGCTCAGCGAGCGATGCGGGGTGTTGACTAGCTAAAAAACGTTGCCAAGAATTTGGCGGAAATGGATGCATAATAAGTGCCTATGAGTTGAGCAAAAACAAAGTAATAGCGACATTATATCTTGGGTTTGTAGTTACTTAAAAGCCCCTCAAGTACTCGTTTATCCCGTGCCTTTAAAATCGATAACGCTGCCTTTTTAGAAAGTGGCTAACTTTGAAACTAACCCTGGATAAAATTATGCTACTATTTATCGATCCCATCAATATCGTGTGACCCAAGTCAGTTGTTACTTAATCAATGATCAGTAATAAAAAGTGTTTTTTAAATAACTTAATATAAGGTTTTTACTATGGATATGAGCCCTGCACGTATGCGATGGGCGTGTCGACGTGGCATGCTTGAATTAGATCTTTTTTTATTGCCTTTTTTTGACCAATGTTATGCTGAACTTAGCCCAGCATTACAAGTTGATTTTTATCATTTGTTGGCAGAGCAAGATCCAGAAATTTATCAATGGCTAATGGGGTATAAGATCCCAGTGGCTTCACAATTATTAGCCATTGTTGAAAAAATTAAAGCGTTTAAATGCGATGGAATTAAAGCTTAACCTCTCATACTGGCTAGGTGGGTACTTTATCGTCACCACTATTTTTATGGTGATTTGTTTAGGTGTTACTTTTCCCCACCCAATTAGTTTAATCAGCTTAGGTTTAGGAGTAATTTATGGATTGGTTATTGCCCGGTATTATCGATTACCGCGGTTAGCTAAAATTATTTTAGGTAAAACCTATGGTTGCTCTATGAGGTTAATTTATCAACCATCGCGCTCCTATTTTGCTTTAATTGAGCAAGTGACTTATCAATCACCGTGGTTAATTATACTTGATTTAAAAGTATGCCCCAATGCTACCTCTCAATTTCTGGTGCTATGTAAAGATATGCTTTTAGCCAAAGATTGGCGTTATTTACAGCTTTGGTTATCTGCACAACCTCATTTACTGCATAAAAAATGATCTATTTCATTTATTTGGTTCAGTTTCTTAAATATGAGCCGATAAATACTAAGTAGGCACTTAAGCTATTTAACAGTAAGAGAGGCATGCCCATGACGGATGGGGTAGATAATGAGTTGGTAAAGCAAGTTCAAAAGGGAGATAAAGAAGCTTTTAATCTTCTAGTTCAAAAATATCAATTTAGAATTATTAAATTAGTCACTCGCTATGTACAAGATCCCAGTGAAGCTATGGATGTAGCTCAAGAGGCTTTTATTAAAGCGTATCGTTCATTAGCCAACTTTAGAGGTGATAGTGCCTTTTATACCTGGTTATATAGAATTGCCATTAATACCGCTAAAAATTATGTCATATTATACAATAAGCGTCGCCAAGCCATTGAAGTTGATGTAATTGATTTAGAACAGACTTTAAATCGAGCCAGTATGAGTGAATGTGGTACTCCAGAAGGCCTATTAATTAAAGATGAAATTGAAGATGCGGTATACCAAGTCATTGATCATTTGCCCATTGAATTACGGATTGCTATTTTGTTAAGGGAAATGGAAGGGCTAAGCTATGAAGAAATTTCTGGCGTTATGAATTGCCCCATCGGTACAGTGAGATCTCGCATCTATAGAGCACGAGAAGCCATTGAGCTTAAAATTAAACCTATGTTGCATTTATGATTGAAGTGTATACTAAAGCTTAAATCAGCCATAGCTGTAAAGAAAAGAGGCAATCTTTTAACTTTACCTCTAAACTTTAAACATTATAAAAAATAAATTACTTATTATTTATGCTTTAACTTAACTGATTAGAGCCTTGGTTAAAGCAACTAACCAATGAATTAACTTTCATCCATTTTATCCTAACCGAATTGCTTTTATACGTCATTAGCCAGCTTGACATTTAATTTTTTCCTATTTTTTCAAAAGCATGATTTAAGTGGTTAGCGGTTAAACTCATTAATCAAAATAGCCAAGGTCTATAGTAAGGCTATGATGAAACCCCGTTTAATCTATTCACCATAATATTTAACCCCCTAAATAGGCAATAGAGCTAATGTTACTGATTGAGTGCAGAGCTTGATGGAAACTGGGCAAAGCAAATAGCTGTTTTGTTGATATCACCTATACTTGGACCTAGACGATGATTGCAGTACTTAATCAAATATAACAAATTATTAAGCTAATCGCTCTTTTTAAAGGCTATTTAACTGAATTATTATGTTTAGCCAATTAAATAACTATTATGGTTTTACCTTTTATTATAGGCTATTAAATTTATTGAAAAATTTATAGTTTTTTAGCTTAAATTAAACTATTATTGCGCGGATTTAAGGGCTAACGCTATTATTTTTATTTAGTGTATTAACAACTACCTATAAGGAACTAAAATGCATACCTTATCTGGTGCTCCAAAACTTGTGGCCGATATTCATCAATTTGATTTTTCCAATACTGAGCATATGCAAGCTTTGCATCGATATGCCCAAAAACAGTTTTTTGATGAAAACACCAGTTTTATTATTGCTATGAATAAGTTAAGAAGAGCTCTAGCAACCAATCCTCCTATTCAAAAGAAAATTGATGCTATTATGCAGCGTTTTATTGTAAAAGATGCAGTTGAAGCGCTGAATTTACCCCATGCATTAATTATTAATGCCAAAGAAAATCAATTACAACTGTTATTTGATGTAGAAAAAAATATCCAAAAGTTATTACGGGATGAACCGCTATATAAGTTTATTGATTCAGAATTCAATGTGCCTGCAATCCCTTCTTTGATGCGTCGTATGAGTAATATATTTCGTACGAGTAAACCAAAGCGTACACCACTAAAAGTTAAACAACTTGATATAGTTGAAAAAATAAGTCCTAACTTAAGTCAATTAAATAAAAATTTTATTGACTTAGATGAAAATACAGCCATTGATATGAAACCTTATACTAAGGCAAAAACCTCTTTGTATAAAAGTCAAAGTACATCTTGTACAGTTTTAGCTCCCAAAAATGAAAGTAGCTTACGCCGAAGAACCACTTTGATGTGCTCACGCACTCGTTCCTAACCGCGTTATCTGCCACGGGCTAGCTATTGATGAGTATCTAGCCTTGTATTATGTGGCGCGTTTTCGCGAAAGTGCATTGATTTTGTGTTATACCTTGCTTTGCAAGGTTTGCCCCTCCAAGCTTATCGCTTATGTTGACCTTATTTTAACTGATTAATCCTCAGTTCAGGCTTATTTCAAATAAGTAAGCATTTGACGGTAGCTCAAAGCCTGTCCTTAGCTTAAAATAGGCATTTAGATATTAATAGGTTATTTAGGTAGATACCATCATTTATGGAAAATATTAGAAATTTTTCAATTATTGCACATATCGATCATGGCAAATCCACCCTATCAGATCGCTTGATACATGCTTGTGGTGGGCTTACTGATCGTGAAATGGCAGAGCAAGTCCTTGATTCTATGGATTTAGAGCGTGAACGTGGTATTACGATTAAAGCGCAAAGTGTAACTTTAAACTATTTGGCTAAAGATGGGAAAGAATACAAACTAAATTTTATTGATACCCCAGGTCATGTTGACTTTAGTTATGAGGTCTCTCGCTCCTTAGCTGCTTGTGAGGGCGCGTTGCTGGTGGTCGATGCAGCACAAGGCGTTGAAGCACAAACCGTTGCAAATTGTTATACCGCCATTGAACAAGGTTTAGAGGTGATTCCGGTACTCAATAAGATTGATTTACCACAAGCTGATCCTGCAAGGATTATGCAAGAAATAGAAGAAATTATTGGCATTGAAGCTGAAGATGCTTTGGCAGTGAGCGCCAAGCAAGGCATTGGGATTGAGGCCTTATTAGAATTAATTGTACAGCGCATCCCCCCCCCATTAGGAGAGATAGAGGCGCCATTGCAAGCCTTAATTATTGATTCTTGGTTTGATAAATATTTAGGGGTGGTGTCTTTAGTAAGAGTTAAAAATGGTCGCCTAAGTAAAGGTGATAAAATTAAAATTATGGCCACTGAAGGGGAACATCAAGTTGACCAAGTGGGCATTTTTACTCCCAAAAAAACCTTCTTAGCGCAATTAACTGCTGGGGATGTAGGCTTTATTATTGGCAATATTAAAGAAATTGGTGGCGCACCGGTCGGGGCGACTATCACCACGGTTAAAAATAGTGCAACCCAAGCCTTACCCGGTTTTAGCCGAGTTCAACCCAAAGTATTTGCTGGTTTATTTCCTGCCAACTCTGAAGATTTTGAAGATTTTAGAGAAGCACTGTCTAAATTAAGTTTAAATGATTCTTCATTGATCTATGAACCTGAATCCTCACAAGCGCTTGGTTTTGGCTTTCGCTGTGGCTTTTTAGGTATGTTACATATGGAAATTATTCAAGAGCGATTAGAGCGTGAATATAATCTAGATTTAATTACCACAGCGCCAACAGTAATTTATGAATTATTACTCAGTAATGGACAATTGATGCAAATTGATAGTCCAGCTAAGTTACCCGAAAGCGGTAAGCTTCAACAAACTCGTGAGCCAATTGTTGAAGCCAATATTTTAGTCCCACAAGCATATGTAGGCAATATCATTACATTGTGTGTTGAAAAAAGAGGGGTGCAAACTAAAATGCAGTACTTGGGAAGTCAAGTAGCATTAAGTTATGAATTGCCACTTAGTGAAGTGGTACTAGATTTTTTTGATAAATTAAAATCTATTAGTCGGGGCTATGCTTCATTAGATTATCATTTTCAACGTTTTCAAGCGGCAGATTTGGTTAAATTAGATATTATGATTAACGGTGAGGCAATTGATGCTTTAGCCAATATTGTGCATCGTAATAAAGCCCATTATCATGGACGTAATCTAACCACTAAGCTAAAAGAGTTGATCCCGCGCCAAATGTATGAGGTAGCGATTCAAGCTGCCATTGGTGGACAAATTGTAGCGCGTACTACGGTGAAAGCATTACGTAAAAATGTAACTGCTAAATGTTACGGTGGGGATGTGTCACGTAAACGTAAGTTACTAGAAAAGCAAAAAGAAGGAAAAAAACGTATGAAGCAAGTTGGTCGAGTGGAAATACCGCAACAAGCATTTTTAGCAGTACTGCAAGTAGATAAGGATAAAAAATAATGATTTGGTATACTGATTTTGCAGCAATCTTGGCTATCGCTAGCTTTATTACGGGTGGGATATGGTTAATTGACAGCCTATTTTTAAAAGCGCGCCGGCTTAATGCTCAGCAAAATAACGCGTCAAATCCTTACCGTGAACCTTGGTGGGTAGAACATTCGCGTGCCGTTTTTCCGATTTTATTCATGCTATTTATATTACGCGCTTTTATCGGTGAACCTTATCGAATTCCTTCAGGTTCTATGAAACCAACTTTAACCGAAGGTGACTTTATTTTAGTCAATAAATTTACTTATGGTTTAAAATTTCCTATTACTGATTATAAATTTCTTACTTTAGGCCAACCACAACGTGGCGATGTGGTTATCTTTAGGTTCCCTAAAAACCCTAAAATTATATTTATTAAGCGTATTGTTGGGATCCCCGGTGATACAATTAGTTATAAAAATAAAACTTTGTATATCAACCAACAAAAAATGCCGCAGTCGTTGGTGGAACAAAGCACTGATCTGGATTTAATCAGTGGCATCTCTCGCCCGGTTAAGCATATGCAAGAAACGTTACTAGAAACCAAGCATCCTATCTTTATCGCGCCAACCATACCTAAAGATATGGCAGCAATAGAGGTGCCCCAAGGGCATTACTTTATGCTGGGCGACAATAGAGATAACAGTGGTGACAGTCGTGAATGGGGGCTGTTACCGGAGAAAAATATACTGGGTAAAGCGTTTATGATTTGGATGAGTTGGGACAGTAAACACAATGATATGCGTTGGGACCGGATCGGTAAAGCAGTTAATTAAACGGAAGCAATTATAATGTTAAAAATTTCACTCCCTAAAGTACCTGGATTTTCCTTATTAAGTAGCATATTTTGGCTAACCGCCATTAGTGTCATTATTACCCTCGGGGTGCGCTTAACGCCCCCTTATTTACAAGATTTAACAGTTAATCAATTAGTTGAGAATTTGGCTAATGAGCCAAGAATTAAACGCTTATCCTCAAGTGATTTAACTCAAATATTAAAGCAGCAACTGGCTAAAAAAAATATTGATAATGTGCAAATAAAAAAAATAATGCTTGAGCGCCAGCAAAATAAAATGTTGCTGAATTTAAATTATGAAGCACGGGTTCCGTTATTAGGTAATATTGATGCGGTTTTGTCATTCCAAAAGAGTAAGCTAGTTGAGTAATATGGCCGATGACTCATTAACCCAATTATCTAAAATTTTAGGGCATCAGTTTAATGATAGCCAATTGCTAGAACAAGCATTAGTACATAGAAGTTACCGCTTTAAAAACAATGAGCGGTTGGAATTTCTGGGTGATGCCATTTTAAGTTTGGTGATTAGTGACTACCTGTATCGGCGCTTCGCTAAGGCCAAAGAAGGGCAGTTAACCCGGCTACGTGCGTATTTAGTTAATGGTGAAATGTTATCTGAAATTGGCTTTAACCTTAAATTAAACCATTTTATTTTGGTGGGTCAAGGCGAGCGCTTAAGTGGTGGCTTTAAAAGAAAATCGATTATTGCCGATGCCTTGGAAGCCATTATTGGCGCTATTTATCTAGATGCTGGTTTAGCAGTGGCGCAACATTGTATTTTAGATTGGTTGAAAAAATATCTAGCGCCATTGGCGCTTAATGATATAGAAAAAGATCCTAAAACCCAACTACAAGAGTATTGTCAAGCGAATAAGCAGGCCTTGCCAGATTACGAATTAATGAAAATAGAAGGGCAAGCCCATGACCAATTATTTTATGTGACGTGTAAGATTAATTTAGCTGAGCCAATTTTAGGCATGGGAAAAAGTCGTCGTTTGGCCGAACAAGTTGCAGCAAAAAAAGCACTGGAATATTTAAAAAATGAATGAACCAATTACCTCTCCTACTCGTTGTGGATTTATTAGTATTTTAGGTCGTCCTAATGTTGGAAAATCTACGCTATTAAATCAAATTCTTGGAAAAAAAATTAGTATTACTTCAAATAAGCCACAAACTACTCGTCACCAATTACTAGGGATTAAAACTAAAGAAAATACCCAAATGGTATATATTGATACCCCAGGTATTCATCAGCAGACTAAAACTAAGATGAATCAACATTTAAATAAAGTGGCGCGTCACTCGCTAATTGATGTCAATCTAGTATTGTTTTTAATTGAATCTTTAAAATGGACTGATGAAGATGAATTAGTTTTGTCATTTTTAAAGAAAGTTGAAAAGCCTGTGGTGCTAGTTATCAATAAAGTTGATAAAGTTAACGAAAAAACTCGCTTGTTACCGTTTATACAAAGGCTTGCTGAAAAATATAAGTTTGATGAAGTTATTTTAATTTCTGCAATTTCTGGGAAAAATGTAGATAGATTAGAAAAATGTATTGATAGTTATTTGCCAGAAGATCATTTTTATTTTCCTCCAGCCCAAATTTCTAATCGAGATTTAGCTTTTCAAGCTAGCGAAATTATTCGTGAAAAAATTATGCGTAGTTTAGAACGAGAAGTGCCTTATTCGGCTATGGTGCAGATTGAAAAGTTAGATGAGACTGAAAAATTTATTGAAATTTGCGCAGTTATTTGGGTTGAACGAGAAGGACAAAAAGCTATTTTAATTGGTAAGCAGGGCAATCAATTAAAAGAAATTGGTACGCATGCGCGCCAAGATATGGAAGCACACTTAGGTCAAAAAGTGGTACTAAGGCTCTGGGTTAAAGTTAAAAAAGGGTGGTCTGATGATGCAAGTTCATTAAAAGAGCTGGGGATTATCGAGGATCGCTAACATGTTATCTTTGCAATCGGCTTATATTTTGCACCAACGCCCTTATCGTGAAACTAGTATAATTGCCGAATTTTTTGGCGAAGTCAGTGGCCGTTTTGTTGCGATCATTAAAGGTGCTAAGCGTCGTAAAGGTGCAAAAGCATTATTACAGCCGTTTGTTCCTTTAGTTACCGCGTTTCGAGGTAAAACCGAATTAGTAAATATTACTCACTTAGAACTTCGTCAACAGCCATGGAGGTTAAAGGGAATAAATTTATTAAGTGGTTTTTATATTAATGAATTAATTATTCGCATGTTAAAAAATTTAGATGCTCATCCAAAATTATTTATCTATTATGAAAATGTATTGGCTAAATTAGTGGATGCGAGTCCCACTTGTTTGCAAGCAGCATTAAGAGTTTTTGAAAAAAATTTGTTAATAGAAGCCGGCTATGGCTTAAATTTATCTCGTGATGCTAAAACTGGACTCGTCATTGATCCTAATAAAACTTATATTTTTGAGCCAGAATTAGGTTTTTATACGATGCAATTTATACCTCCTGAACAAGCGCTTCAAGGTACTACCTTATTGGCTTTACATGAAGATACATTGCACAGTGCACAAGCATTACGTGAAGCAAAAATTATTACTCGCTTTGCGTTGGCGCGATACTTGTCTACTAAGCCATTACATAGCAAAGCCCTATTGCAGGCATTAATTAAGCGTAAAAGTTTATAAGTAGTTTATCCAACTATTTTATTTGTGGTGTGGAGCCTAGTATGATACATGGGATCGGTACCGATATTATTGCGGTAGCACGGGTTCAGCAGAGTTTACAAAAATTTGGTGATAAATTTGCGCGGCGTATTTTATCTGCACAAGAATTGCAACAATATTATGTGCGGCGTCATCCTGCGCATTATTTGGCTAAACGTTTTGCTGCTAAAGAAGCTTTGGTTAAAGCTTATGGTTTGGGGATGCGTGAGGGTTTAAGCTTTAATGGGTTATCTATACTTAATAACTCGGTGGGTAAGCCCTATGTGATCTATCATGCTGCACCTATTTTAGAGTTAATTGAACAATACCAGATCACTGATACACATATTAGTTTAAGTGATGAGAAAAATTACGCGATTGCCTATGTACTATTAATTAGTGGGAATAAATCTATTTAAAGCCATTTAAACTAAAGCTAATTGAGATTGGTCGATGCTTTTTATGATCTGTTCATGAATGAAATTTGGGTTTTGTTTGTTAAATTGTAAAATTTTATTTATTTCTTTATTTAGTTCAACTATTAAAAATTGAATTTGTTTATGATTAGCTTGGGCTACTGCGGTTTCAGCTTTTTTAGCCGCCATTTTAAGAGTTGGTACGCCACAATAACAACAAGCGCCATGTAAACGATGAATATGCTCGCGCATTAAGCTTAAATCATAATCACTAAATGCACGATTGATATTTTGTTGATCAGCAGGTAAGACATTAATAAATTCTTGTAATATCTCTTTAGCAATATGCGGTTTGTTACCTGCTAACTTCACACACCGGGGCCAATCAATAGGTTGAGTACAAACTTGAGAAATAATAGTTCCCATGGACTCACAATGGGTAATGTTAGCTGGCTGCGGGATCTTTTTAACCCATTGATAAATTAAAGTAATTAATTCGTTATCATTAATTGGTTTAGATAAATAATCATCCATTCCTGCAGCAAGTAAGGCTTCTTTTTCTGATAACAAGGCATGTGCGGTAATGGCAATAATCGGGGTGTGTTGACCTGGCGCTTCTTTAGTTCGAATGTGGTTAGTCACTTCAATACCGTCCATATCTGGCATTTGAATGTCCATTAAAATCAAGTCAAAATGTTGCTGCGCACATAAGTTTAATGCTTCAAATCCATTGTTGGCACTGGTGACTGAGATGTTCAGATCTTCGAGTAATGCTTCCACTAATAATAAATTTGCAGGGTAATCATCGACTGATAATATATGAATATTTTTTATTTTAGCTGGTTTAGGAAGAGCAATTAACGGGGGATTTACCACTGGCATTTTCGGGAGTAAATTTTGAGACACATTAGATTGAATTAATACTTCATACAAAGCATCATATAATTTTTTACGTTGTACGGGTTTAGGTAAACACAATAACGCCCCTGCTTCTAATACTCGATCGTAAGTGATTTGGTCAGTTGTATTGGCTAAGATCCCCACATGACATGCATGGCCATAAGTAATACTTTGAATTAAAGTTTCTATATGAAATTGCGCTAAATCAATTTGGTTGGCTCCAATTAATACACAATGATAAGGTGCATTATTTTTTTTAGCCTCCAGTAATAATTCTTGTAGAGTATTATCTGTATCGGTGTGCTGTACTTCAACTCCCCAAGTGGTTAATAAATGAGTCAGGGATAAGCGAGTAGTAGGGTGGGGTTCTAGAATTAATATTTTAAATCCAGCAAGATCCTGATAAGGGGGTGGTGTAATATCTTGTGCATTTACTTTATCGGCCACAAAAGTAAACCAAAAAGTAGAGCCTTTATTGGCTTCACTTTCTACCCCAATTTCTCCATTCATTTGTTGTACTAACCGCTTAGATATAACTAAGCCTAGCCCCGTTCCCCCAAATTTTCGGGTATTGGTTGAATCGGCTTGCTTAAACGCTTGAAATAAGTTTTTTTGCTCATCAACAGTTAGGCCAATTCCAGAATCAGTGACACTGACACAAAGTACTACATGTTCATGGGTTTCTTTTTCTAACATTACTCGAACAATAATACTGCCTTGCTCGGTAAACTTAATTGAATTATTAACTAAATTAGTAATGATTTGCTTTAATCGTAAATGGTCTCCCATAATTCTTTCTGGAACATCGGTATAAATCATAGGAACCAGCTCTAATGCTTTTTCATGGGATGAGGGTGCCATTAAGGTAATCGCATCTTCAACACATTCACGTAAATCCATTGGAATATGCGCGAGATTTAATTTTCCTGCTTCAATTTTAGAGAAATCTAAAATATCATTAATAATCGAGAGTAAATTATTAGCAGATTTTTGGATAGTACTTAGATAATCTATTTGTCTAGTATTTAACGTGGTCTTCATTAATAGATTAATAAAGCCTATTACTCCATTTAAAGGGGTACGGATCTCATGACTCATATTGGCTAAAAATTCAGATTTGACTCGGCTTGCTGCCTCAGCTTCTTTACGTGCCATTTCTAGCTCAATATTTTGGATTTCAATGGTTTCTAAAGTTTGGCGTAAATCTGCCGTTGCTTGTTCAACGCTTTGCTGCATCTCTTCATGGGCTGTTTTTAGAGAGGCAGCCATGGTATTAACCCCTGCTTCTAATAAACGCAATTCGCCTCTGGCATTGGTATAGACGCGGGTATCTAAATTACCATTTTTAATTTTCTCTACGGCATAGGCAATTTGTAAAATTGGGCGAGTCACATCTCGACCAATTCTATAAGCAAAAAAGCCACTGATCCCCAGCCCCAGTAATACAATTAAGCTACAGGCAAATAATACTTGGTATTGTCTTAGGGTTGTGGTCATACGTCCTAATTCAATACTGATCCAGCCAATGACATTATCTTGACGATGAGTTTGCTCGTGCATAGAGCTAGCATATGGATAATCTTCAATAATCATATCCCGGATAGTTACCGGTACAGTAAATAATAATGTGCTTCCGGTATCGGCCATGGTAATGCCATTAGGTTGCTCTACTACCGATAAAATAATGGTTGGGGTTTTATGCTCATGGCCAGCATGTGCCAGCAATTGCCCATCTTTGTTAAAAATAGATACGGAACGGACTTCTGATTCGGCTAAGGTTTCATTGGCCAAACGTTGTAAGGTATGAGAATTACCTGAAAAGACTCCATATTCACTGGCTGGTGCTAGTTGCAAGGCAATAGCATACCCTCGATCGCGTAGGGCAGTTTCTAAATCTTGTAAACGGGTACTAGTAAAGTAAGCACTCAGTAGTAATGAGATAATAATTGTTGGTACCAAAGTTAAGAATAATACCCGACTTTTAATGCCCCATTCATTTCCCACGATATCATCCTATTAGGTTAGCAATTTAGCATTAAAAATTATAAGTTCAGCTTTTTAGGCTTTAAGCCCAGTTGCATATCATCTTGGGAAATGCCATTCTTCATCTCCAATTGCTCTAAGGCATATTTTAAAGCCGCTTCACTTTCTATTTCGATACCCAAAGAGCGTGCTACTTGATAATTGACCGCAACACTGAACTTCTCTGGATATTGAGGCGCGGTTAACTGTGGGTCTGTGTGAGTTAAATTAACGACTTGTTTGGCAACTTGTCCGGCAATTTGTTTAGGAGACGCATAGACCGCAGCCAAAGCGCCATTATTGACATAAGTTCTAGAAAATCCAATTAACGGTACCCGCTTGCGCGACGCTGTGAGTAACATACCACGAGCGGTTCGGGCATTAAAAATAAATTCGTCTGGAATCGCGAGTACTACTTTGGCCTCTTCCACCAACATGTTCAACATCGCCACTGGGTTATCTTGCGCTTTTACTTGCATAATTTGTATATCTAAATTCCGTTCAATGGCCTCATTTTGGAAATGGCGTGCATAATGTAATGAGGTCGGGCCTAGCATTAGCCCAATGGGTCGATTTTTACTGATATCTGGCAATAGACATTCAATAAGATTTAATTGGCGAGTTAAGGGCTGATCAAGATAAATGGCGGTAATATTAGGCATAGCTGAAGTAACATTGGATGAAAATTGATAAATTAAGTTCTCATAGGTACTTTTTCGGATTAAAATACTTAAAATTGGAATTGAAGTTTTGGTGGCCAGTACAGCTTCGGTGGCATTGGCGCCAGCTGCTACAATAAGGTGAAAGGGTTGATGATTGGGTTGTATAAATTGATCTGGATTTTGTACTGTGTCACTGTCAATTTCCACCAACTTAGGACGTGGTCCGGCTTGCGAATAAAGAGCAGACTCAATGCGATGTAACATGCTTAAATGCGAGCTATTGGCCACTAAAGCAACCGTTGGCGCTGGACCAGCCCAAGCCATTGCTTGGAAAGCATAGCCCAATACAAGAAAAATAACTAATATAAAAGTGTGCATTTTAGATCACCCAACTAATTTGTGATTAACTTACCTAGATAGACCGCGAATCGCAAGTTAATTTAAAAATTAATTTAATTAACTAACATTTTTAATATTGTTAAGGAATCCACTATGTTAGGATACCGTGTTACCTATTTATTGCTCGGCCCCGTATTATTGGGAAGTACGTTGTTACTGGGTTGTACGTGGCAAGATGATTTTCGCTCTCGGATCCAGCCTCGGCCTCCAGTACCTGATGCTCGCTCTAACCATACTGAGCCCGATTTTTCCGGAACTTATGAGCATGATGCTAGTGAAGTCGCAGCAGAATCGACCACGCCAGATATTGATCAATTATCGATATTACCTGAAGTACCAGAACATCCTTTAGCTACGGAGTAATGTTATGTCTTGGTTCTATCTTTTTAGTGATGGTGGTGAGCCATGAATGTTTTTGTCTTTGATATTGAAACAGTACCAGATATTATACAAGGAAAAAAGTTATATAACTTAAATGGGTTATCTGATTTTGATGCCACTCAAGCAATGCTGGCAAAAGCGAGCCAACAATCTGGTCGAGAATTTGTCCGCCATTATCTGCAACGCATTGTGGCTATTTCAGTAGTTGTAAGGCATAAGGATAACTTAAAAGTTTGGTCTTTAGGGGCACCCAACGCCAGTGAAGCTGAGCTTATAGAACGATTTTTTAATGGCATCGCAAAATTCACGCCTAATTTGGTGTCTTGGAATGGGAATAATTTTGACTTACCGGTGCTACATTATCGAGCATTGTTACATAATATTGCTGCGCCATTATATTGGGATACGGGGGAGCAAAATCCACAATTTAAATGGAATAATTATCAAAGTCGTTTTCATCAGCGTCATCTAGACTTAATGGATGTATTGGCTGGTTATCAATCTCGTGCTTTTGCACCACTGGATGAGATTGCACAATTGTTAGGCTTACCTGGAAAAATGGGGATGGCAGGGCAAGATGTTTGGAATGCTTACTTAAAAGGAGAAATTTCTGCTATTCGTAATTATTGTGAAACTGATGTATTAAATACTTATTTAATTTATTTACGCTTTGAATGCTTACGTGGCCGGCTTGATCCTATGCGTTATCAACAAGAATGTGAATTGGTTGCTTTGACTTTAACACAAGCCAAGGAACCCCATCTGGAAGAATTTTTAGCCAATTGGCAAAAACCTGAAGTTAGGATCACGTAGGTGGGATAAAATATGACGCTGTTTCAGAGCTGAAGGCAATTGAGTTAGCTTTATTATATATCTGATCAGATGAGTTAGATGAAGACAGAAATAGTAGTATTTTCTCTAGCGTTCTAGTCAAACTTAAAGAGAGAAACAACTATATGCCATTAATACCTAATCTATGAATCAAGATGTCAGATATATGGCTTAAAGTAAAATGGTCTTTTACAAAGATAAATTGCCCTACAGCTCTATAGAGCTTGGGACAATAAGTACAGCGCTAAAAAAATATCGTTTTAAATAGGCGCAGGAAAAGTCAGAGTGGCGAAGGCGCGAAGCTAATTTTAAGCTTAAACGCATGACAGAAAATATGGTTGCGCTCATTGATTGAATTCACGGGGTTTTAAAGGCAAGTGGTGCCTTTCAAGCTATGAATCGATTTATCGTCATATTTGGGCCAATAAGTGCTTAGAAAGAGAATTTTATCAACGCTACATCTCGAGAAAAAATATCATTACAAGTGATTTCAAAGGCAGGACAAGGCTGTATACCCAATCGAGTTGAGATTAAGGAGTGTCCTCTTATTGTTGAGAAAAAGCAACGCTTTGGCGACTGAGAAGCTAATACGATGATAGGCACTCAACACAAAAAAGTATTGTCAGCCTTGTTGACAGAAAATCAAAATTTACATTTTTGTATACTTTGGGCAGTCAAGGTTCAACTTTAGTGACCAAATTTATTATCTCTGATCTTAAGAAACTGCCTAAGAAAATGAAGCCGACCATGACCTATGACAATGGCAAAGAATTTTCTAAGCATGAAAAAATGATTAAAGCACTTGGTGTAAAGTGTTATTTTGCTACGCTTTATCATTCATGGGAAAGAGGTCTCAATGAGCATATGAATGGCTTGATAAGGCAGTATTTTCCAAAGGGTAGTGATTTATTTTATCCCAAGCAATGAAATTCAATTCGTCAAAGAAAAGCTAAATGCCTAGAGAAGTTACTATAGGGCTTAAACCGCCAAATTTATGCACTTCGGCGTTGAATGGCCTGAATATTTTGTGAAAAATAGCGTAATGTAAAAATATAAAACTTTAGATACACTCCAGCCCTCAAAATGCAAATATCTTCATTGCTAAAAGCTATAGTCATTTTTAAGATAGACTCAACAAAATTACGTGAAATCAACTAAAATATATTGAGTTCTTTGTTATTTTAATTGTCTGAATTAATTTTAAGTTATCGATTTTAAGATTTTTTTAATAAAAATATAACTTACTATATTTATTGTATAATTCTTATTAAATTCAAATAGAGTCACTTAGATTTTTTCAACTTATAGTAAATTATATCCAGAACAGTTTGTTTAATTATAAGCGCTGGTTTAATTGGTTTAATGCAAAATTGTGATATTGAGTTAGACCACGATATAAATAAAGGCATTAATATCAAGCAAGTCGCACTTGAAACAATAGAGCAAAATTTTTATAAAATTAATCTTTTAGCCTATGGGTTACCAGAGTCTGTTAATTTATAGGTGAGTCTTTGATAGTTAACAGCTTATCACTTGTGGTAGTTTTAACAGTAAGCAATTTCTTAGCTAAAATAAGAATATATCTGAGTGTGATACTGAACTTATTTTAAGCTATTGCGCTAGAGAAAGTAAGCTTGTATCGGGTTACCCTAAATAGGTTAAATTTTCAGGAATGAAATATGGTTAAAGTAAGGGATGATTTACCGATTAATCAAGATGGTTCAATTAATCTTAATGATTGGTTAAATCGGATTAAACAGGCTCAACATTTAGTAGATAGTGATCAAGCCTTGTTGTTAAAAGCGGGGCAACTTAGCTTAGAATATGGTGCACATTGCTTAACTCCTTTTGGAGAAACCTGTTTTCAAGCAGGATTGATGACAGCTGAAATTCTAGTAATGTTAAATGCTGATCAAGAAGCGATTGCAGCGGCATTACTTTATTTTTGTGTAATTGATGGTAAATTAACTGAAGAACAGGTAGCAAAACAACTTAATTCCCAAGTGAGCACATTAATTGTTGGGGTAAAAAAAGTGAGTGTTGTTGCAAACACTAATTCTACTTTAGTACCGCCCCCTAAAACCAAAGGATTTAATCATCAGCAACGTGATAACTTGCGTCGAATGCTATTGGCGATTATAGAGGATGTGCGGGTTGTATTAATTAAGCTTGCAGAAAGAATTACCGCATTACGTAATTGTATAAAATTACCTACCACCTTGTGTCAAGCACAAGCATTAGAGGCTCGAGACATTTACGCCCCATTGGCAAATCGATTAGGAATAGGTCAAATAAAATGGGAAATTGAAGACTTAGCTTTTCGTTATTTAGAGCCTAAAGCTTATAAAAAAATTGCTTATTTATTAGATGAAAAACGAATCAGTCGTGAAAAATATATTAATACTTTGATTGAGACAATTAAAGCGCAACTTATAACTAATGATGTTGTAGCACAAGTATTTGGGCGAGTAAAACATATTTATAGTATCTGGCGAAAGATGTTACGCAAAGCTGTAACATTTGAAGAAATTTATGATGTGCGTGCGATTAGAATTTTAGTCCCGAAACTTCGTGATTGCTATGCTGCACTTGGAGTGGTACATAGTTTGTGGCAACATATTCCTAAAGAATTTGATGATTATATTGCAACTCCTAAAGAAAATGGGTACCGTTCTTTGCATACGGCGGTGATTGGACCAGAAGGTAAATTCTTAGAGATCCAAATTAGAACTTATCAAATGGATAAAGAAGCTGAGTTAGGCGTTGCCGCCCATTGGATGTACAAAGAAAAAGGTAGATTAGATACAAAATATCAAGAAAAACTTAATCATTTACGAAAAACTTTAGTTGATAGTGACAAAATTGAGGATGATTTTGAATCAGCGGCTTTATTAAAAGAAGAAATTTTAGAAGAGCGGGTTTATGTATTTACTCCTAAAGGACAAGTTATTGATTTACCAAGTAGCGCTACTCCTTTAGATTTTGCTTACCACATTCATACTGAGTTAGGGCATCGTTGTCGTGGCGCTAAAATTAATAATCAACTTGTGCCATTAACCTATCAATTAAAATCTGGTGATCAAGTTGAAATTATTTCTTCTAAACAAGGAAGTCCTTCAAGAGATTGGCTTAACCCTGGATTAGGTTATATTAAAAGTTCGCGTGCTCAAGCTAAAGTAGTTAGTTGGTATCGCCGCCAAGCACGTGAGCAGCATATTATCCAAGGCCGAGAAATTTTAGATAAAGAAAGTAAAAAGTTTGGGTTACATAAATTAAATATCAGTAAAGTTAGTGCTCAATTAAATTATACTAAAAGCGAAGATTTATTGGTTGCACTTGGCTCTGGAAATGTAAAGTTTTCAAAAGTTTTAGAAACTCAAGATCTGGAGGAGAAAAAAAAATCTTCAAATTTAAGTTTAAATTATCAGTCTCTAGCTAAAAATAATCGTGCTGTAGTTAAAGTAGAGGGAATTAGTAATTTATTATGCAGTTTTGCTAAATGTTGCAAGCCATTACCTGGAGAACCAGTTGTAGGTTATATTACGGTGGGGCGAGGTATTAGTATACATCGTGAAGATTGCATTAATGTTTTATTTGACTCTAAAAAAGAAAGCCGATTAGTTAAAATAGATTGGGAAGAAGAAATATACAATGTTTATCCAATTGAAATTGAAATATTGGTCTATGATAGAGCTGGAATACTTAAAGACATTAGTACAATTTTAGCAAATGAAAAAATTAATGTAACTGATATTTATTCTACTGCCACTAAAGCAAGTTATGTGGTACGAATTGTGCTTAATCTAGAAGTACCAGGTTTAGAAAAATTAGATAATCTTTTAAATAAACTACTATATTTACCTAATGTAATTAAAGCTAAACGAGTAACTAATTCATTTAGTTAAAAGAACAATATAGTAGATTATATGCAAAGAGGCAAATTAATGGTATCGATATTTTATTTGCCTTTAATTTTATAAATCAGACATGATAGCTTTTTCTTTAGGTGAAGGATCAAAGCTTCGATTTTTATAGAATTCTTCTACTTGTGCAACCACTTCATTAGGTGTTTCTGCCATAGTATACAAAGATAAATCTTCAGCAGCTATCATTTTTTCTTTAACTAAAGTGGATTTAAACCAATTTAGTAAATTTTCCCAAAAAGCCGCTCTAACTAAAATAATTGGAATTTTTCTAGTCTTACCTGTTTGAATTAATGCTAAAATTTCTGCTAATTCATCTAGGGTTCCAAAGCCACCAGGCATCACTACATAAGCAGATGCATATTTAACAAACATAACTTTACGTGTAAAAAAGTGACGAAAACGTAATGAAATATCTTGATATTTATTAATCATTTCTTCATGGGGCAACACAATATTTAAACCGACTGTGACTGATTTTCCTTTAAATGCTCCTTTATTGGCAGCTTCCATAATTCCTGGTCCACCTCCAGTAACGACTGAGAAACCACTATTAGATAAGGCTAATCCAATATCATGTGCTAGTTGATAATCTGGATTATTGGGCAAAGTCCTTGCTGATCCAAAAATACTGACTGAAGGCTTAATATGTACCAGACGTTCATAACCTTCTACAAATTCCGCTAACACTTGAAATATTTTCCAAGACTCGTGAATCATTGATGAGTCATTGATGGTTGGTGCAATGGGTCGAGCTTTGGGTGGTATTTCTTTCATAAGTGTATCCTTTAATTTTTTTTCCCAATCTTATTAACATAGCACTGCCTAAGTAGACTTGCCATTAGTTATGATTTAGTTAATTAATTAAATAATGTGAGCTAAATAATTTATTTTTTTAGCAAAATACTTGAAATAATAGGTGTGTTTATTATTTTTTTAATTTTTATTAATCTTAAAAAATGACGCTTAAAGTCCGAGTTATAAATATTTAAGTAGATTAAATAACCTAAATTATTTGCTAGGAAAATTATGACTGTAGCAAACTTTTTACCTATTAAATTAGGGTTAACTGTACATTAAACTAAAGTATAAAAACCTTAAAAGGTAAATTTAAGACGACTAATCTATTGGCGTAATTTAAATTTTAATCAATAATTTTTATTTTTTAAAATTCAACTTAGCTTTTGTATAAACGAAAATGGTGGTAGAATTTTTTATGCCCGTAACAGATCATTTTTTGGTGTAATATCGCGATGAGAAATTTTTAATTATCTCTGGATTGCATGTAAAAGAAGCTATCAGAAGAAATAATATTTTTTGCCGACGGCGTTCACCTACAACATAATAGTCTACCAAACTATGGTTAGATCCGAAAAGGAGAAGCCCGCAAGTTAAAAAGCAACACGGGTCGTCGTTCTCGCTTTAGCTTTCATGGTGCAATGAATGCAGAGACATTTGAGACAATTATGGTTGCAAGTGAAAGTAATATTGACCATGAATCTATGATATCACTTTTTGAAAAACTACAGACCTATTACCCCTTGGCTAAAAATACATGTCATTTTAGATAATGCAAAATATCATATTTGTAAAGTAGTCAAAGATTTTGCTTCAACCAGTAAAATTAATATAGTTTACTTACCTGTTTATTTACCTGAATTGAATTTGATTGAATGCTTGTGGAAAGTTTTAAGAAGAATATTATTTACATAAATATTACAAAAAGTTTTTTTTAAAAGGCTTGTTTAGATTTTTTGGGAAATAAAAAAATATCTTGGGTAAATTTTATCGATTATGGGCGATGGCTTAAAAGCCCTACGTCTCAAATAAAACCGAAAAATGATCTGTTACGAGTACATCATGGTTAAGCTATAAGTTTAATTTAATTTTAGATAAATTGTTTTTGGAGTTATAAATATTTTTTTGGATGCCATATGTTTGGAAGAAAATTTTTTGTTTATGGTTAAATAAGATAGCTACAGGAGCTTTATCTTATATTAAATCATTAATTTTGTGATATTAGTATCTTTAAAATAAAATCAGCCTAATTTATAAATTATTTGATTAATCGCGTATTATCTTAAATTGATTTCCTTAAGCGCTAATTCCCTGTGGGCTAAAATATCGGTATTGTTTAAAAATAAGCATACCCCAGATCGTATATTTTTGCCCACAGTTGGTGAATGACTAAATAGTATGGCTTTGTGGAGCTATGCTAAAAGTGGATAAGCTAGATAAATTAAAAAATTATAAGTTATGATTTTTATGTTATCCCTAGCACAATAGATTGATCTTAGTCAATTTTAAGTTATAAAAAATCAAGTACCAACATTGCAAAGAATATTACAGTTTAATAAAATCATTCATTTGCTTTGGTGTTTGTTTTGTCAATTTAACCTGATAAGCGCTACGAGAACTAAAAAGCTTATGTAGCAAATGCTAAACTTGGCGCAATATTTTGCTTGCTATAGTGAACTTAAAGCATCGCTTTAGTTTTCTTTGGCTTATCTTTGTGGATTACTGCATAATTTTGGGTTATGGTTGTTAGGCTATTTATTGCCGCTAGTATATAAATAATTAAATAAATTTCTTGTATTGTAGGTTCAATGACCTATGAGGATTTTGAAGCAGAAAATCCTTGGTATGGGGGCAAAGAACTATGTGATAAGTGTAACTTATTACAGGGCTCGTTGATGAATGCGTAACTAGGTTGCGGATGATTAAATTGCGTTTAAAATAAGTTTTATTACTTACTTTTATTTAAGCAGGCGTTGTTTAAACTGAATGAGACGAGATCCCCAAAGGTTGTTATACTTGCAATCGAAAAATTTAAGTTAAATACCTTGGAGACTAATATATGAGATTAATTTTTTTAGGGCCTCCAGGGGCAGGAAAGGGGACTCAGGCCCAATTTATCGAGGAACGTTTTCATATTCCACAGATTTCTACAGGAGATATGTTACGTGCTAGTGCTCAAGAACAAAGTGAGCTAGGTATTGAAATTCAATCCATTATGAGCAGTGGGCATTTGGTTCCGGATCCATTAATTATTAAATTGGTTCAAGCAAGAATTACTGAGCCTGATTGTCAAAATGGCTATATCCTTGATGGATTTCCTCGTACGGTTTCTCAAGCCCAAGCTTTGCAAGAGGCAAGCGTGAAAATTGATATGGTATTGGCTGTGGATGTAGCAGATGAAATTTTAGTGAAACGGTTAAGTGGTCGACGTATTCATCCGGCTTCAGGACGCGTCTATCATATTGAAAATCATCCGCCAGTTGCAGAAAATACAGATGATATTACTGGCGAGCCACTGATCCAAAGAGAGGACGATCAAAAAGCTACAGTATTAAAACGGTTGCAGATCTATCGTAAGCAAACTCAGCCAGTGGTAGATTATTATTATCAATTAGCAACTAGCAGTTATGTGGCAGAAAAACCAAGATTTGTTAAAGTAGATGGGAACCAGTCTTCTTTAGTAATTTTTGAAAAAATCATTAATCTGATAAATAACTTATAATTATCAAGGACTTACCGCTAATGTCAATATTAGATTTAACTGCTGAAACTTTTGATAGCTTTGTGCAAGAAAGTGATTTAGCGATTGTAGAATTTTGGGCAAAGTGGTGCGGTCCTTGCATTGTTTTTAGTGAATTGTTAGAAAAATTGAGCACTAAAGATCCACAAATTAGGTTTGCAAAGGTAGATATTGAGGCCTGCCCAACTTTGAGTACAGATTTTAAAATCAAAGCAGTACCCACTATTATGATTTTTCGTCGTGAATTTGTTGTGTACGCCGAATCTGGAGTATTAACTCAAGCAGCGTTACTTGAATTAATAGAACAAGCAAAGAAGATAGATCTCGAACAACTGCGCGAGCAACTTGCTAAAAATTAACATATTGAAAAGCAATTTTTAGTTTTTTATCGCTGCTTATTTAATCAATTTTTTTTTGGGGGGGGAAATCTTAGTGCTTAAATTAAAAAATAATCATTTTAATTTTTAGTAAAGATTTATAAAGTATGACCATATTAAATATTAATTAATACAAAAGCTTATATTAAGTTGTATGAAATAATTTATACAAAAAATCTATAACGTCAGCTTTAATTTAGCTAGAAACTATAAAAAAAATAGGTAAATTTTAAACCACTGTGCTATGTTTTTTTTAGTCTTTCCTTTTGCAGCTGTCGTTAGGAGATTGGGTGATGGCAACATTGAAAAGTAATAAGGTTACTACCGTAGCCAAAAGAACTACGGCTAAAAAACCGGCAGTGAAAAGAACGGTGGCTAAAAAGCCGGTAGTGAAAAAAACTGTGGCGAAAAAACCCGCCGCTAAAAAAACAGTGGCTAAAAAGCCCGCCGCTAAAAGAACGGTAGCTAAAAAACCGGCAGTGAAAAGAACGGTGGCTAAAAAGCCAGCCGCTAAAAGAACGGTAGCTAAAAAGCCGGCAGTGAAAAGAACGGTAGCTAAAAAGCCAGCCGCTAAAAGAACGGTAGCTAAAAAGCCGGCAGTGAAAAGAACGGTAGCTAAAAAGCCAGCCGCTAAAAGAACGGTAGCTAAAAAACCGGCAGTGAAAAGAACGGTAGCTAAAAAGCCAGCCGCTAAAAGAACGGTAGCTAAAAAGCCGGCAGTGAAAAGAACGGTGGCTAAAAAGCCAGCCGCTAAAAGAACGGTAGCTAAAAAGCCGGCAGTGAAAAGAACGGTGGCTAAAAAGCCAGCAGTGCGGCGAGCTCGGACAATGGCTAGAAAACCCGCGCCCGCAAAACGTTCACGACGTAACACGGTGCGCCGAGCTAAAGTTAAACGCGCATAATTAATGTGCATAAACTAAAATTGCCCCAATGTAATAACTGGGGCAATTTTTATTTTATAGCGTTAACCTACTTAATTAATGATTAAAAAACTAAAGTTTTTCGATGGTAGATAACTCATTGATTAATGGTTGCTCATTTTGGTTTTAAGTACCTCAGGTTTAATAACAGGCTGTGGTTTATTATCTATAAAGTAACGCATAGCTTTGTGTAGGTTTTTTTGTCCCCAAGTAATGGGAGTACATTGTAACAACTTTGATTTATTACTTAATTTTTTATTAATCACTGCTTGGCCTTGTGGCGTGGCATTATTATAAAATTCATGTTTGATCTGGTAAAAATTGTCGGAATTTAATTCTATAAAATGATTGCTTGTATGGGCTTTTGCTGTTGCATGAAGAATAGTTCCCATTCCAAAAGCAACTCCACCAAACACTGCGGTAGGGAATCCTAATAGAAAGCCACTTGCGCCTAATGCACCAAATACACGAGAACGGTAAGCTCCTTCATGGCCTTTATCTACTTTAATGAGGGACACTTCCGCAATTTTAGCATCAACATTACTTAATATTGTCCCTTGTCCTGTAGTTTGGACCGCATCTCCAGCTACCATCCCAAAAAGTGCTTTTTGTTTGATCCCAGCATCGCTGATTATAGGAGCTAAGGCATTACTGCTTTTGGAAATAGCATTAAGTACTCCAGCTGAATTCCAAACCCCTAAGGTCATAGACTTTATATGATTAGGGGTTAAATGGGTTCTAATGAATTCTGGTAGATCTGCGCCCATATGCGTAACTGAGTTTAACTCGGTTCTAAAAGCTTGTTCTGCTGCTATCCATTGCGGACAATGGTGCTGCAATTTATGTTGTAAATTATTGCTATAACTGTGCATCGCGGTGGCACGTTGCAAAGAATGAAAGTTTAATTGGGCTAATGCGCCTCCTAAACTATGGCCGGTGATCAGTAAATTAACTGGTTGCTGCGTTTGCGCAGTATGGGCTGCTACTTGAGTATTAATTTGGTTTAAAAGCTCAATTTCGGCAGCACGATAGGAATCTTCACCTGGGGCTCGCTCTAAATCCGCAAGCAGGGTTCCTCCATTATAGGTTCCTGTCCAATTAACAATAATTTGGTCACTTTGCTTAGGATCTACTGGGCACAGTATTTCACCAACCAAGCCAGAGGCATTGGTATTTAATTTAACCACACGATAGAGTATCCCTGGTTCTTCAGTGCTCCCTTTTATTTCCACTGTTTGATGATTTTTTCGCTTAGGGGCGCCATAAGCACCGCCCCCTAAATCACTATGAGCCAAAGCTTCAGTTAAAGAAAAGGCTTTTAACCGTTCGGTAATTGCTGTTCGTTGCTTAAACTCGGATAAATCCATTGGCGTTGGTATTTCACTTAATGAAGGCGCAGTATCTGTCATGGCCTCAGATAAAGCTGCTGATAAATCTGCGTCTTTTGATTTTTCATCGATGCGGGTTGTTGATGACATTGCATCTAATTGGGGTTGATCTACCCAAACAAAATCATCAATAAAATCAATGACTTTTTCATTACTTGGGAGTAAGCCTCCTGGCTTGCTAACATTTTTAGGGGCAGTATGACTCAACCCTAGTGCTTTTTTAAAACGTTTTATAAAGTTCATCTTAATTTTCCTTTTTAAGGTTTAATGTGAATATAAATTTACAATATATATTTTGTTACTAAGTAGCAAGTAAGATAACTTTATATAAGATAAGGGGCGGTAAAATTGAGTTAACTGGTAAGAAACAGGGTTCACCAGATTAAAATCGATGTTACATGCTTTAATTAGGTTTGATGTATTTTTTCCAACGAACTGTTGAATAGCGCTGACATTTAATTAGCCTATTTTGCTTAATTTTTGGGAGATAAAAGTTGCCGCTGGCAGTAAAGTTATGTGAACTCTAATCTATTGCATGCTGCTGGAGTTGAATATGAGGGGTACTGGTTAATGTTGACTTGAATTTTCAAGGGGTTACTTGATTCGTTTTATCTGAGCAACTTTGGGCTTGAGACTAGGAAGATAGTGTAGGACTGCGCTTTAATTAATAATTAAAAAATCCAGGTTATTTGACGGTGGATAAGTCATTTATTAACAGTTTCTTAGTTTAGTTTTATGTACCTCGGGGTTAATAACAGGCTGTGGTTTATTATCTATAAAGTAACTCATAGCTTGGTGTAGGTTTTTTTGTCCCCAAGTAATGGGAGTACATTGTAACAACTCTGATTTATTGCTTAATTCTTCATTAATTACCGCTTGGCCTTGTGGCGTGGCATTATTATAAAATTTACGTTTGAGCTGGTAAAAATTTTCGGGTTCTAACCCTAAAAAATGTTTTCTTGTATGGGCTGCTATTGTTTGCTCAACGAGCGTTAACGTCTCCATTCCCAAAACACCACCAAATACTGCAGCAGTAGGTAGAAAGCTACTTGCGCCTAATGAAGTAAATATGCTGCAGCAGTAATCCAGTTCATCGCCTAATTCTTCATCGCCTAATTTAATAAGTGACACTTCCGCAATTTTAGCATCAACATTACTTAATATTGTCCCTTGTCCTGTAGTTTGGACCGCATCTCCAGCTACCATCCCAAAAAGTGCTTTTTGTTTGATCCCAGCATCGCTGATTATAGGAGCTAAGGCATTACTGCTTTTGGAAATAGCATTAAGTACTCCAGCTGAATTCCAAACCCCTAAGGTCATAGACTTTATATGATTAGGGGTTAAATGGGTTCTAATGAATTCTGGTAGATCTGCGCCCATATGCGTAACTGAGTTTAACTCGGTTCTAAAAGCTTGTTCTGCTGCTATCCATTGCGGACAATGGTGCTGCAATTTATGTTGTAAATTATTGCTATAACTGTGCATCGCGGTGGCACGTTGCAAAGAATGAAAGTTTAATTGGGCTAATGCGCCTCCTAAACTATGGCCGGTGATCAGTAAATTAACTGGTTGCTGCGTTTGCGCAGTATGGGCTGCTACTTGAGTATTAATTTGGTTTAAAAGCTCAATTTCGGCAGCACGATAGGAATCTTCACCTGGGGCTCGCTCTAAATCCGCAAGCAGGGTTCCTCCATTATAGGTTCCTGTCCAATTAACAATAATTTGGTCACTTTGCTTAGGATCTACTGGGCACAGTATTTCACCAACCAAGCCAGAGGCATTGGTATTTAATTTAACCACACGATAGAGTATCCCTGGTTCTTCAGTGCTCCCTTTTATTTCCACTGTTTGATGATTTTTTCGCTTAGGGGCGCCATAAGCACCGCCCCCTAAATCACTATGAGCCAAAGCTTCAGTTAAAGAAAAATCTTTTAACTGTTTGGTGATGGTTATTCGTTGTTTCACCTCGGCATTTAATCGAGACGCGTCTATTATGGCTTTTGCTAATGACTGAGGTTGATCTATCCCAAAAAAATCATCTATAAACTCAATGGATTTTTTATAATATGGAACAAACATCGTTGGCGGAGTTTCTTGTTGTGGTGCAATGTAAGGAATTTCCAATATTTTTTCAATAATTTTTATAAAGTTCATCTGGAGCTGCTCTATTTGAGTTTTAATGTGAATTTAGATTTACATTACACCTTTCCTTAATAATTAGCATTTCAAATAACTTATTTTAAGATAAGAGGCGATAAAATTGAGTTAAATGCTAAGAGGCAGGTTTTACCAGGTTAAAAGTCTGCCAGGTTAAAAAGGGATGTTGCACCCTTTAACCAGGTTTGATGTATTTCTGCCAACGAACGGTTGAATAGCTGATATTTAATTATCCTATTTTGCCTAATTTTTGGGGAGCAAACAAATAGTGCGTTGCACTTAGAGCAATACTGTCTTGGAGCTCCTATTTTAGAACCTAATTGCGCTGCTTGGCTGCAATTTTGCCAGTTCCAGCAATTATTAGCAATTTCGCCGTAAACCCTCGCTCGATGAGGGCAGGGAGATAAGGTGTAAGCCGCGAAAGCGGCTTACTCTGGAGTTGCTTGACTCTCTACATAAGCTTTTAAAGTTTCAATTGTCGCACTGCCCGCAGTGCAAGCGAAGTATGAGCGTGACCATAAGGCAGCGCTTTTACTCTGTCTTGTAAGGTGTATGTTTTGAAGTCGCAACATACGAGATGAAACGGTTTTCAAATTATTTACCATGACGTTGATTGATAATTTCTTCAACCCGAAGCTGAAAGCCAAATACCCGCAGTTCAAACCCAGACACGGTAAGCAGTCAAGCTATCAATGTCAGCTTGAGTAAAACAGGTAAGTTCTACGCATCCATTCTTGTTGATGATGGAGTAGCAACACCAAGCCCAATCCACGATTTGTAAAACGTGCCGAGAAAAACCTCAGACGTAAGCAGCGTCAGCTATCCAAAAAGGCAAAAGGCAGTGCCAATCGAGCCTCGACCCGTGGTACGCCAGTTCTAAAACGTGCCATGGTTGCGCTCATAAAATGGAAGCAATGCCTTTATCGGTACGCCAATGGGACTGCCCAGCTTGCGGAGTAACGGATATAGTGCGCGACTTAAATGCCGCCCTCAATATCCGTGATAAAGGTATTCTGGAATTAAAGGCCCCTGGACACTCGTCTTTGCTTATGGAAGCTGCGTAAGTCTCGATACTATCGAGCAACGGCTAACGAAATAAGAAGCACCGCCCGATAGGGCGCTGAGAAGTCACTTCGGGAACATCTAGTTATTTAATTATTTAAATAACTTTTACTTATTATTAAGAATAGGCTGTAAATCATCTCTTTGCTGAGTAACATGGGTGAAAAGATTTTTTTATTCATTGCATTTATGGTTAGTTGCTTTATAGAATTAAAGCCAATGCCTGATAACCACTTTCTAGATTGGAGTTTGTATCAAATGGGAGTTCATAGCAGTAGAACCTTAGCTTGGCTAATGTGGTTAATAGGTAGTTTATTTTATGCTTACCAATATGTGTTAAGAGTCCTACCTAATATTATGATGCCAGAAGTGATGCATAAATTTCAGGTAGATGCACATTTATTTGGTCAGTTTTCAGGATTTTATTATGTGGGGTATGCCCTAATGCATATTCCAATTGGTTTATTATTAGATAAATTAGGGCCAAAGTGGGTTTTACCAATGTGTATATTGCTTACTGTGATAGGGCTATTGCCTTTGGTCTATAGTGAAACCTGGTTTTATACGGTAATAGGTCGAGGGTTAATTGGGATTGGCTCCTCAGGCGCGATTTTAGGGGTGTTTAAAATTATCCGGTTGGCTTTCCCAGAAGCGCATTTTACTCGGATGTTGGGTTTTTCGGTCACCTTGGGCTTAGTCGGGGCGATTTATGGTGGTCAACCAGTGAATTATCTGATGCAACATTTAGGATGGGAGAAGGTCATTCAACTTATTGCTGTGGTTGGGATGGGCTTGGCTTTATTAACCTTTATTTTGGTGCCCAACCAACCCCAAAGTACCCAATCGCATAGTATGTGGCAAGACATTAAGTCAGTTTTAACTAACTTTAGAGTGCTTGCAATTTGTATTTTGGCTGGAATGATGGTGGGGCCTTTAGAAGGGTTTGCTGATGTTTGGGGCACAGAATTTTTAAAAGCGGTATATCAATTAGATCTGGCAATGGCCGCTTTTTTACCCTCATTGTTATTTTTAGGGATGTGTTTTGGATCTCCATTATTAAGTTTGCTTGCTGAAAAAACCCAAGCTTTTTTTGGGTTAATTACCTGTTGTGCCATGATTATGGCAACCAGTTTTATCTTGATTTTAAGTCAATCGCTTGGTGCGTATTGGTTATCAGTACTCTTTTTTGGAATTGGGATGTGTTGTGCTTATCAGATTTTAGCCATTTATAAGGCCAGTACTTTTGTTCAAGAAAGTCAAGTGGGGCTAACCACTGCCTGTGCCAATATGATCATTATGATTTTTGGCTTTGTATTTCATAGTCAAATTGGCAGGATTTTGGTTAATTCATGGGATGGTCAACTTTCATCGTTACACACCCCGCAATACAGTGCTCAAGCTTATATTGATGCGATCAGTATTATTCCTTGGGGATTAGGGGGGGCAGCGTTAGGTTTTGGTCTGATATGGATGAATCAAGCCCGATTTGCGGCGCTTGAGACTAATGCAAATAAATTTTAGAAGAGAGAAGTCAATGCCTTGTATTTTAAGTATTGAAAGCGGCAGTGATGTTTGCTCAGTGGCTTTATTAGCCAATGGAAAAATTTACCAACAGCATAGTGATACTTTGCAACAACATGCACAATTTATTTTGCCATTGATTGAACAATTATTAGCACAAAGTGAGCAACGGTTGACGGATTTAGATGCCATTGCCGTAGGTCGAGGTCCAGGAAGTTTTACTGGTATTCGTTTAGCCATCAGTGTAGCTCAAGGGTTGGGATTTGGACAAAATTTACCGATTATTCCTATTTCTAGTTTAAAAGCACTGGCTTGGCAAGCGCTTCAAGAAGTTAATTTAACCAAGCCGGTGATGGTTTTGGCAGCCATAGATGCCAGAATGCAAGAAATTTATTGGTCAACTTATCAGGGTGAAGGGGATGCGCTGCTCCCTCAAACCATTGAGCAGGTTTTAGCACCAGCACAGCTTTTACCATTATCTGCTCAATATAGGGCATTGCCCAGTATTGGGGTGGGCACTGGTTGGGGCCAATACGCAGAAAAATTAAGCACTCATTTGCAAATCACCCCGACCTATTTATTGCCTGAGGCACGGCCTAAGGCTAGCAGCATAGCAGCGCTTGCCGCTATGCGTTGTGATATGCAGCATTTTGTTGCAGCAGAGCAGTTACTGCCAGTTTATTTGCGCAATGAGGTTGCCCATAAGCGCTCAGGGAAATAGGTTTTTACCCAGTTTAAGTCCATTATAGCAAATATCAGAGACTGTTATCCTGCGTGGAAAATCGTTACAATTGCTATACTCCAGGCCCCACCTTATGGCGCAAGTGCTATCCCTTATGCCCATTGATTGAGATAAGTTATGAGAATATTAAAATGAATATTAACCAAAAAATTGCAGATGAACTAAAGGTTAATGACTGGCAAGTACAAGCCACAGTTAAATTATTAAATGAAGGTGCAACGGTGCCGTTTATTGCACGTTACCGTAAAGAGATCACTGGAAGCTTAACTGATACTGATTTGCGCTACCTAGAAGAACGCTTGGCTTATTTAGTTGAATTAGAAGAACGAAAACACACCATTTTAACGACGATTGAGCAACAAGGAAAATTAACTGAAGTGCTCAAGGCCAGTATTATGGCCGCTGATAATAAAGCGCGGCTTGAAGATTTATATTTGCCGTATAAGCCTAAGCGTAGAACCAAAGCCGAAATTGCCAAAGAAGCTGGATTAGAGCCTTTGGCCAATCTTTTATTAAATAGGCCACAATTGTCGCCAGAGCAAAATGCTATTAAGTATCTTAATCCCAAGCAACATATTGAAACGATTGAGCAAGCCTTAGAAGGTGCTCGCCATATTTTAACTGAGCAATTTGCAGAGCAAGCGGATTTATTAGCTCAGTTACGTCGCACTATGTGGGAACATAGTGTGTTAGTAGCGGAATTGATTAAAGAAAAAGAAGCAATGGGGGCTAAGTTTAGTGATTATTTTGATTATCGAGAGCCGTTAAAAAAGGTGCCCTCGCATCGGGCATTGGCGGTTTTTAGAGGGCAAAAAGAAAATATTTTACGCGTGCATATTGCTTTAGGTGATAGTGAAACTCAATCAGCAATTCAGCAAATCGCTCATTGGTTTAATATCCATCCTGCAGGACACCCTGGCGATGCTTGGTTAGCTGAAACGCTCAATTGGGCTTGGAAAGTAAAATTTAAATTAAAGCTTGAAATTGATATGATGCTGCAGCTAAAAGAAGCCGCAGAAACCGTGGCGATTAAAGTCTTTAAGGATAATTTAAAGCATTTATTAATGGCAGCGCCTGCAGGCGATCATGTTGTGATGGGCTTGGATCCTGGATTACGCAGTGGAGTCAAAGCGGTTATTGTCGATGGCACGGGTAAGTTGTTAACTTATACCACTATTTTCCCTCATGTGCCTAAACGGGCTTGGGCTGCGGCATTAGCGACGTTAACCCAATTGTGTCAACAATATGCAGTGCGCTTAGTGAGTATTGGCAATGGTACTGCCTCTAGAGAAACTGACCAATTGATCACTGAATTAATGGCAACCCAGGGGCAACTTAACTTGACTAAAGTCACGGTATCTGAAGCCGGGGCTTCTGTATATTCGGCGTCACAAGTTGCAGCCAATGAATTTCCTCATTTAGATGTGACCTATCGCGGTGCGGTGTCTATTGCTCGGCGTCTTCAAGATCCCTTAGCGGAGTTAGTAAAAATTGATCCCAAAGCCATAGGGGTGGGTCAGTATCAACATGATGTGAATCAAATTCAGCTAGAACGCTCATTACATGGCTTACTAGAAGATTGTGTTAATGCCATTGGCGCTGATGTGAATACCGCCTCGGTACCGTTATTAAAAAGTATTGCCGGGTTAAATGAAACGGTAGCCCAAAATATTGTAAGCTATCGAGAAGCAAATGGTCCATTTAAAAATCGAAAAGAGCTAAAAAAAGTGCCACGCTTAGGGGAAAAAACCTTTCAACAAGCGATTGGATTTTTAAGAATTATTGGCGGAGACAATCCTTTAGATGCCTCAGCTGTGCATCCAGAAGCCTATCCTTTAATTGAGAAAATTATTCAGCAAACCCATCAATCAATCCAAGGGCTAATGGGCAATCTTCAAGCTATTCAACAGTTAAAAGTTGAAGCATTAGTCAGTGCTGAATATGGTTTGCCTACTGTGGTAGATGTGTTAGAAGAGCTAAAAAAGCCAGGTCGGGATCCCAGGCCTAAATTTAGCATGCCTAAATTTAAATCTGGGATCAATACTATTGAAGATCTACGGCCTAATTTACAATTAGAAGGGGTTGTGACCAATGTGACCAATTTTGGTGCTTTTATTGATATTGGCGTGCATCAAGATGGGTTGGTCCATATTTCGCAAATGGCAGATCAATATATCAGTGATCCGCATAAAGTTTTAAAAGTGGGGCAAATTGTTAAGGTCAAAGTGCTAGAAATAGATATTGCACGCAATCGAATTCAATTAAGTATGAAAAATTCAGCGCCAGCACCAGCAGCTAGCACGGCGCCAGCGACTAAGGGGAAAGCTAAACCTAAACCTACTTCAAAAAATCTTACTATGGGTTCGCATTTTGGCGATACATTGGCGAATGCCTTAAAATCAAAATAGTAATTTCTGCGCTTAAGGTGTCTGAAATAGCCCGGGCACCTAGCACCTAGTAGCAGGGTTAAAGATCTTTAATTAAAAAATATAACTTTGATTGCTTAAGGTATCCACAGCGTACATATTCCACACGATACCCCAATTTTTCATAAAAGCCTTTAGCTTCCCAGTCCATCGTATTGACCGTTGCAAACCGACAGTGTTGGTTTTGCGCCAAAGTTTCTACTTTATAGATTAATAATTTTCCCCAACCGTGGCCTCTAAGTGATGCAGCTAACCATAATTGGTCGATATAGACGCAGCCATAATAAAGCGAGCCATTAATTCCACCAACGATTTTTTGTTCTAAATCACGGATAAAAAACGCATAATAAGTGGCAGGCGCCAGCCCTTTGAGTTGTGCGGCTTGTTCAGATAAGCCCTGGGTTAAAATCGACACGTCGTTTATGCCAGGTAAGGATTCAAATTCAATAGTAAGTTTTTGCATAGCATTTTGGGGTCAATATATTTAAGTTAATAGCGCATGCATCAAATCAATATAGATAGGGTATAGGCGTTCTAAATCTGAAATTTTAATATGTTCATTGACTTGATGAATGGTGGCATTTTTGGGGCCAAGCTCAACACAACGAGTGCCTAAAGGCGCCAAAAATCTTGCATCAGAAGTTCCCCCGTCAGTGGAGAGCTTAGGAGATATTTGGGTATGCTGTTGAATAATCTGCTGTAATTGAACCACTAATGGATCTTGAGCTGGCGTATAAAATGGCATGCCAGATAGCTTCCATTTCAATTGAGTTGGTACTGATGCCTGGTTTAAATAGCCTCTGATTACCTTTTTAATCGTAGATAAGCCCAATTGTGGACTAAAGCGTAAATTAAAATGGCAGCTCATTTGTCCGGGGATCACATTGGTTGCGGTATTGGCCACATCCAGGGTTGAAAGTTGTAGTGAAGTTTCCGCAAAATGTGAAGTGGCATCTTGCCAGCGATGCGAAGTTAAGGCCTGTAAAATAGGTAAGGCATGATGAATAGGGTTGTTGGCTAATTTAGGGTAGGCGATATGGCCTTGTTGTCCATAAAAAGTTAAATAACCATGAAGTGAGCCACGACGGCCAATTTTTAAGGTATCTGCCAACGTCTGCTCACTGCTGGGCTCTCCTACCAAGGCCCAGCGTGGAATTTGCTGGGTATGTTTTAAATATTGGGCAACTTGGCGTATGCCATGGCGGGCACGCCCTTCTTCATCACTGGTGATTAACCAAGCCAAGGTACCTGAATGATTAGGTTTAGCTTGGGTAAAGGCGATACTGGCGTCAAGCATGGTGGCTAAATTGCCTTTCATATCTGCTGCGCCGCGCCCATAAAGGAAGCCTTGGTCAATGGTGGGTTGAAAAGGCGGAAAAGTCCAAGCTTTTAGATCACCGGCAGGGACCACATCGGTATGTCCCACCAGTGCCAAAATAGGTGGCCCCTTACCATGAGTGGCCCATAAATTGGACACCCCGGCATAAGGTAAGTGTTCAATACTAAAGCCGGCTTTTGCCAGTAATTGTGCAATCAGGTTTTGGCAGCCTGCATCTTGGGGAGACAGCGAAGCCCTAGAGATAAGCTCGCAAGCTAAATTTAGCATAAGCTCAGGTTCATGCTAGTCAATATCACGTAATAACTCATTAATACTGGTTTTGCTACGGGTTATGGCATCTACTTGTTTAACAATAACGGCGCAATTAAGCTGATATTTACCATTATGTCCAGGTAAAGCGCCTGGAACTACAACACTACCAGCTGGAACACGGCCGATATAACATTGATCACGAGCGCGATCGTAGATCCGAGTACTTTGCCCAATATATACCCCCATTCCAATCACTGCGCCTTGCTCGACAATCACTCCTTCTACAATTTCCGAACGAGCGCCTATAAAACAATCATCTTCAATAATGGTTGGTTGAGCTTGCAAAGGTTCAAGTACACCTCCAATTCCAACGCCTCCTGAAATATGTACCTTGCGCCCAATTTGGGCAGCAGAGCCAATAGTGGCCCAGGTATCAATCATGGTTTTGGCGCCAATATAAGCGCCAATATTGACATAGCTGGGCATTAACACACTATTGGGGCCGACATAGGCGCCGCGTCGCACACAGGCCGGAGGGACAACGCGAATGGCTAATTGTTGAAATTGCTCTACAGTAAAATCTTGATATTGTAATGGCACTTTATCAAAATAATGGGTCGGCCCACCGGAGATGACTTGGTTATTATGTAAGCGAAAATATAACAGTAACGCTTGTTTAACCCAGGTATGCACTTGCCATTGGCCAGGTATTGAAGTGGGGCTAGCTACCCGTAATTTGCCTATTTCAAGTTGTTGAATTACCGTGTTAATCACTTTGGTTAATGCAGGGGAGGCAGAGTTTGGAGTTAAAGTAGCTCGGTGTTCCCAAGCTGCTTCAATTTCTACTTGCATTGCATTTACTGGATTGTCAATTGTATGGTTCATCTAAATCACCCATTTTTGAACTAGTTAAGCATGATTGCTAAGGGCTTGTCCACCTCCCCATCCCCCCTTTGCCATCTTTAGGGGCTATGAAATCGCTTGCGTTAATAGGGTAATGGGTTTGTTTAGTTTTGGCTATGCCAAAGACCGCTTTAACTGATTGGATATAATTTGGTGATGCTCTAGGGAAAGCTGATGATTTAATTTTGCAAAGGTATCGCCATATCGATTTTATCCAAAAGGAGGCCCTCAAGGATAAGAATTAGCGCCTGAGGGAAAATTAAGTATTTTAACTAAAGTTTGAGAGCATTATAGCTTAGCATTAGAAAAAGCTTAAGTTCTTTAACCATTAGGTTAAAGAACTTAAGTCATTATTGATTAAACAGTTGAGACTCGTTCAGCTTTACTTTCTGAGCCTTCATAGGTTTGTACAATTTCATCAATTAATTCTTCAATCACACTTTTAGCGTCATCATCAGTTACTTTTTTCCCTGAAGCTTTCACTTGCGATAAGCGTTGCTCAACAACTTTGGCGGCACTGCCTGAAGGATATAACATCCCTAAAAGGCTACGGGTTTCTTTACCACCAATACGTTTATATAAGGCATTACGAATTCGTGCATCCTCAGACGTAGTATTAAAAGCCCATAATTCAATTGGGCCTAAAGTTGAGGTACAAAGTTGGGTATTCATCCCTAATTTGGTGGCAAATTGTGCTAAAAAGGTAGCCCCTTCAGCGCGAGGCCCATGAACTCGATTGGATAAGGCTAAGCGTGCAGTTTCAGATAAACCAAAGGTCTCCACTGATTTATCCACGGCTTGTTTAGGACCGGCATCCATAATAAAAATGGAGGTGGCAAATTCAACCATTACTGAATCAAAGTCATCCAAAGACTGAGAAAGTAGAGCAACTTGCACTTTCCATTTCCGGCCTTCTCGCATATCGACCACGACTTGGTCACGCACTGCTTTGGCTTTAGAGGTTCGATGAAATTCATCGAATACCAAACGTTTAGGATCTTCGCGGATTTGTAAAATACGTTCACGATGATAATCATGATACATATTTGGAAAGTCTTCTAAGTTTTCTTCAGTGAGGTAAAAATGTCGGCCTAAAATATAACGACCTAACATATACATAATTGCAGTTTGGCGATCAGCAGATTCCCCACCACTTTTGGCTACTTCATCTAAATCTAACGAGATAACCCGTGCATCCCCTAAATCAAAGGCACTGACTCTGGATAAATTAGGAAATTCACGGACTGCACTGGAAATCATCCGCCCAAATGCGGCAATTAATGGCTCACCGGTTGGTGCCACAATTTTTCCGTATAAATCTTCAATCACTTGGGTTCGACAAATTGCCACAGCATCCGCCAAGATAGGAGAGGTATAGCGTTGTGCCATCGTTGCCAAATGAAATTGGTCTTTTTTAAATAAACTATCGGTAATTTCCCACCACGAAGTATGAGCATCCACTTCAATGTCTAACTCATCTAACGCCTTATCGATTTCAGGGACGATATCTCGACTATATTTATTAGGATTGCTTTCATCTGATAAATTTTTATAAAGTTCATCAATCACCATGCCTGACATATCTGCAATGCCATCATAGGCTTGGTCTTCACCCACCGGGGTAGCGAGCAAGGTCACAAAGTTAACTAAAAAGCTGCGTTCTTGCGGGGTAGGGAAACGACATCCTAACTGTGTATCAAAAGAATTAATGGCATAATCGGGCGTCATACGTAAGCGATGATAGGCCACTAAATGTTGAAGATTTTCAGGCAGAGCTTCTTTTAACAATGAAATTAAGCCTGAGCTAGAAGGCCCAATATCTAAAATTGAAATACGCGGTAAGCGTTTAATTCCGCCTTGTAAACATAAGGCTAAATTAATGGAATTGGATAACACCGATTTTCCCGAACCAGGGCGGGCATAAATTAAATCAATCCAAGTGGTTTGCTGGGTTGATCCAGGTTGATAAGGCCAAGGTTTGCCATCGGGTGAGCGAAACAATGTAGCACCAGTAACCCAAGGTGAGGCAGGGCGGGTAAAGGGCAACATATAGACCACATCACTTAGGGGTGCCACAGAAGGGGTGGCAACGGATTGCGTAGTGACGCCTAAGGTGCTCGATAAAGCAGCTAAATAGCTGTCTCCAGAAACTTCTCCTACCTCACAGCGGCCCCAACCTTGCAACGCTTTGGTAAGCTCTGCAGAACGAGTTCGTAGTAGGCGTTCTTCTCCTAATGGTGCCCAAGTGGCAGCGCAAACGCGTAATTTAATGACCGCGCTGTCAGTGGTGTCTCTATAGTAATGAAGTAACTCTGAGGCATCTGAAATCAATGGGTTTTGAGTTGAGGCAAAACTTAAAATACTGGCCAGTAATGGTCTAATGCCTAAAGTTTTAATACCATCACTTTCCATTAGATAAGAAATTCGCCAGGGCAAATTGCATTGTAAAACGCGTCTAAATAAATGGAAAAACGGCTTTATCTCTTGTGGAAATAAATCAATAAATAAAGAAGCATAAATTCTATCGCCAATTCTTGCAGTGCGCAAATTTAAGATTTCACCATCTCGTGGGATCAATTGCTCGGCCAACGGTGGCCACATTACTTCTGATAAATCACGTCGGGTTTTATCTCTTAAATTTCGAATGGGGATCCTATCACCGGGTAAAATAGGGCGCCAATCTAAATTAGTGACATCCGGATCGACACTGCGCCTTACTTCATATAGTGCTTGGTGAACATCTAACAATACCGCATATAGTTTTACATCCAACATATCATTAAGTAAGGAGCGAACAAAAGAATCATGGGTTTCTCTTAATTCCGGGATAGCTGCCAGCACATTTTGCGCGCCACGCAGTGGAGGTAATTTAGCATTACTTAAGCGCTGTAATTTTGCTTTATTGGCTAAATCTAGCTGAGTTTGACTTAAAGAATTGGGTCGCGTCCATAATACAAAAAAACAGGCTTCCGAGGCACAGTAGTTGGCTAAGTGGTTAATACGTTCTTCAAATAGATCATGTAAATCCATTTTCAAGCGTTGCGCGGTAGTGGTCGCAGGGGCCAAAATATCGCGAATTTCATCTTTGACGACATCTTTATCATAATGCATATAAACTTGCACTGCATGGCCTAAGCGCGACATCGTTGAAGAGAGTGAATTGGTTAACCCTCGATGGATCCGGTCAAATTCATCAGGGCCCACTAATTCGGTGGCTCCATGTAATTTAATAATCGAAACTAAAGAGCCATCCCTTGCCACTAAGGTATGTCGATTATCTGCGGTTTCTAAATCACAATAACTACTTGCGTTTTGTCCTAATGCAGATCCTATCCATGCCAGCAAAGCATCGATATTATCTAAAACTGGATCGATGAGTCTACCCATGGTCCCTCACTGTTAACACTCTTAAAACTACCAGCTTGTCTTAACTTTTAACACAAGGCAAGGGCTAGATCTGAAAAAATGGCACTCTTGATTGAGTGCCATTAAAAAAATTAACTTTAACTGGATCTTTATCTAGAAAAACTCCCAATTAAAGTTAGATTAATTACCACAAAGTAGTTATAGACCACTGCCCGTTGCATCACCTTTTTGTCCACCTTGGAAAATTGTTTCACCAGCAGTATCAATAACGCTGGGTAAAAACACCAGTCCTGCGGCAATAAACAATAACACCATGGGCTGACTTAGGGGCACTTGAGTAGGATTGTCTTTATGCGCTTTAAATTTCATCATTCCCGCTAAGGCAAATCCAATCCCGGCGACATAGCTTGCTGCAGCCAATAGCTTGGCTAAGCCTTCCATGCTTCCAGTGACATGCTCTGCCACTTCGCCTAAGCCTTGGGCTGCATTGGCAACATCACTGAGCAAAAATAAAGCAAATAATGCACCAAAATAGGTGATTAAAGTTATTAACGGTTTGGTTGGGGAACTGGTAGTGGTAGCAGGGTGGTTCATAGTATTGTCTCCTAGGTTAACGAAATAAAAGCTTATAGCGGTATGTTAGCAAATACCGTTTTTTGCCAATACTCAATTTGCGGTCTAAAGCTGCGTTTTGACGGTAAAAAACGTAAATGTGCCAAAAGCGGGTGTTGTAATTTTTGCGCTTCAATTTTGGCATCAATTAGTGCTTGGCCAAAAATTCTGGGCTCATCGGTTTCAGGACCAAAGCAATTAATCACATCTTTGCCGCGTTCCTTAAGACTTAAATAAACCGATTGCAATTTTCCTTTGTAAGCAGAATCTTTTTCCATGGAGCAATATAAGACACGACAAAAATTATTTAAATCGGCTTGACTTATTTCAGGCAAGTAAATAACTTGTCCTGCAGAGTTACCATCTAAGCCCACAGAATCTAAAAAAAAGCATTGCGCACAAAAACAGCAAGCCGTCACTAAATTACTTAAGGTATTATGGTCATAATTTTGATCATAATTGACCACTTCTTGATATTCTTTAGAAAAAAAACCACAATAGCGACAGGTATAATTGTCGCGTTGTAAAACTCGCTTGCGCACTAGTAAAAAACGATTGTTGTTTTTTCGCGCATTATATTTGCGCCATAAGCCTTTTTGGGCCGAGACTTGTATGGGTAATAGTTCCAAAAAGACCCTCCATCGTTGGTTAAAAGGAATGATCAAAGTGCCTTGAATTTTTTAGCGGGCAAAACCAAAAGTCTGTGCTAATATATTCATGGTTTCCACAATATTCATTAATAATACGCCACCGATAATATGGGTAACGCCTTTACCCATACTGCCTGGTTGCGAACCAGAATTTCCCATTTTGGAAAGAATAAACCATCCTCTGATAAAAGCAATTAAACCAATGAGTTTCATATATTTCATTAACACATCAGTCAGTTGCGCCCAGCGCTCATCTTTTGCTACTGAGGAATAGGCAAGAAAATCAGTGGCTCCGGCGACCTCTGAACTGCCATATAGAGATTGCATTGAAGTATCAACGGTGCTGGGTAAATAAATTAAGATAGCGCCCACCACAATAAATACTAGGGGCCCGGCAAATTCACCGCGTTGCGCGGACCCCATGGTTTGGTTGGCAAAGATGCGGTACATGCCAATACCTCGGTAGACAAAATATATTCCACTGACATAAGAAATCGCAACCAATAATTGCTGAATGCTACTAAATGCACTCGCCAAATTGGCTAGTGCGACATCTAAGCTAATGGCATTTAGATCCATAAGTTTTTGATTTCCCTTGAATTAATGACTTATTGGCGCAAAATTACCCCTGAGCTAGTGACGACTACGCCAGTGGGAGCATCGATAACCAATATTTTTCCGTATTTATCTAAGGCATCGCCTTCAGTCACAGTAAGGGTTTTGCCTTCTTTATTTTTTAACCAAGCTCTACCTGGAATGATGGCATGGACTGCATACAGCGGATTGGCAATTAATGCTTTGCTTAAAGCTTGTTCTGCTTGTTGCTTTTCAATCTCAGTATTAGTGCTTTCCTCGGCTTTAGGTCGCTTTTTTAACTTTTTAATTTCTTGGGTTGCGCTTTGTAAGTCTTCAGCCACCATAGCAACATCATCACTCACTTCACCCATTTGCTTATCTAGTTTATTCATGTTGTTTATTATTATAGTCAAGGATTCATTAAATGCTTTCATTTGCTCGGTATTATTTTTTTCTTGAGTCTCCATTTTTTTTACTAACGCATCAGTATCTACTTTGGGCTTGGGGGAGGGATTGGCACTGGATGATTGAAACCAATCCTCTTCAGGGAGGGGTGCTTGGTTTTGAACTGGAGAGTCTATTTCCTGACTTTGTGCATCGATCTCATTGAATTGCGCTTGCTGCTCACTATTCTCTGTTGATTTAGCAGCAGGGGTAGCAGGTAACTCTTGAGTTTTAGCGTCGGGTAAATTTTCTGTTTGTTGGGTTGTGGGCTTAATTTGAGAACCATCTAAGGCATCTGGCTGAGATTGAAATAACCATTTAAACAGTTGCCAGCTTAAAATTCCAGTCACGATTAGGCCAATTAATATTGGTACTATAGGGGGTTTTTGCGCGGGCATGGCCCCAGCAGGGGCGACGTTATCTGGCGCTAACTCATCGTCTTCGTCGTCAAGCTCGCTTAAATTATCTTCATCATCACTGAGATCATCTTCGACTTCAAACTCAAATTCTTCTTCGAATTCTTTACCTAAATCTTTGTTTTTATCACTCATGCTTATTCCTCTTTAGGTGTGACATCTAAATCATTTAAAAATAACAAACCCATGCCAACGCCTTGATCCACAGTGACGGTATAAGGTGTGTTAAATAAGGGGGCAGCTTGGGTTGCCCATTGGCTACCCACATTCCCTAGTGCGGAATAAATTTGATCTTTACCCGTTAATTTAGGTTTCGTTTGCTGAGTACTCCCATCAGCGGCAGTGGTGGTGGTACCTTGTTGGGAAATCGCCTCCCCAAATCCTTCCATAAAGGAAGAGGCAAATAAAGAGCCATAGCGTAACAGGTAATGCCGGTCGACATCAGAGGCCAAGGCGGTTCTGGCGGTATCGGGATCAATGGCCACAATTTCGGCGCCAAGGGATTCTAAACGTTTAGGAATGCTGACACGATCAAAGCGAATAATGGCTTTTTCAGCAAAGCCATTATGTTCAATATTGCCCAGCAATTTAGTACCTTTATATTTTCCATGTACAATGGAGGCCATGACGGGACCTTTTTCATCCGTATTAATGGCAGTATCTAATACGCCAAACATAACTGTGCCTGCTTTGATAATGACTCGTTTTTTCCGGTTAGCGCGGATTGCTGCAGCACTATTGGGGTTGTTATTTGCTGTGCCGTCAGGGTTTTTATCGTTAGCGGCGTTCATCGCGGCAGGACGAGTTGCAGGTTCGCTTTCTTCAAACGCTAACATACCTTGTACATAGGTTTGTGGGGTGATAGTTGCCCAGCCTGAAAAAACTGTTTGTGCATGTTGCTGCATGGCTTGCGCTGCTTGCTGCACACTTTGTTGATAAGCTTGGCGCTCTTGTTCTGCTAAACGTTGTAGCCGCTCTAATTCACGTTGACGTTCGCGTTCTGCCTTTAAACGGGCTAATCTATCACGTTGCTCTTTTAAACGTTGTTGCCTTAGGGCTTCTTCATCTTGCGCTTCATCGTCACTTGAATTAAAAGTACCTCCTCCCTCAAATCCCCCGCGTGAGATATCACCAAACATATCGTTATCCTCTGAGTCACCTTCAGCAGAATTAAACGCATCAGCATCGAGTTCCGAGGGGGTTAAAGCACCGATAATGGTTGGAATAGATGAGTTTTCGTTTTCAGCAGCTTGATTTGCACGGCGTAGATTTTCTTCTTGTTGTAATTCGCGATAACGTTCAGGTACGGCATTGCCAGGAACGGCTTTGACTGACGAGGGCACGCCTACTGTGCTAGAGCCTTGGCCAGAGCCCACCGAGTCACCACCTAATTGAAGCAGAGTAATGATGATCCCAGCGCTGACGATAACACCTAAGAAGATAACCAAAGTTCTGGTTTTTGCATTGCCCAGCTTAGCGAATATTTTTGATGCCTTCTTTGCCATTTTATAACCCTATCAATTGAATATTGATTGCTTTTCCATCTTTGGACGCCAAGATAGAGGGCGTTTTCATCATTTCATAAACATGCATTCCATCAGGGCTGGAAACTGTTCCAGTCCATGCAGGAGAAAGGATAGTCAATTTGGTTCTTAGATATACCCGGTTATTATGGAGCCAGGCTTCGCCATGTTGTCCTGAAACCTCTAATTTAATACTTTCTGTTGGTGGGATACCATCTAAGATATTAATTAATAAAGGATTGACTTGGGCGGCTTGTAACGATTCATTGCTGATGGGGGCACTGGCTTCAGGGCCTCGACCAGCCACTTGCAAGTCTATTCTAAAATCGACTTGTTTTTGTCCAGAAACCACTGTGATCATAATTGGAGTATTTAACCCTTGTAGACGAACCGCTAAATTACCATGGCTATATAATTTAAGGCTCTGCATAAATAAAGTATTACTTCGTTGGTCCCATTGAATATTAAATGAATTGGGATCGCCTAAGCTGTACGAGGTAATGGGCCAGGGTGAACCGGTAGAATCAATAAAGACTAAGGATGAAACAAAGCCTGCCGCCAGACGAATTAACGGTGGGGTATTACCAGGCTCTAAATTCACCCTAAGTGAAGAAGAGAGCGGGGTGGGTGGTGCTTGAGGGGTAGCAGCTGTGGCTTGCTGCGATATATCATATAAGCGCCGTAAAGTTTTAATTTGGTCTGGGCTTAACGGTAACGCTTGATTTAATAGCATATCAAAGGCATCGGCATTAATGCGCTGTTGTTCACCTTCCCCGGTATTTTTTTCTAAGGCCTGTTCATATTTTTTTTGTGCCAGAGCTAATTCATCTAATTCTTCCTCGTCTTCGTCATCACTGCCATCATCGTCATTATTGGCCGAGGAGGAGGATGATTTAGCTTCAATTGCTTTGTCTTGCGTAGTAGATTGTTGTTGCGCAGATGCATCATCACGACGGTCGGCGCGACTGCGCGGCATTGGCGCTGAAGTACTTTGATTGGATGGAGCAGAAAATGCCGGCACTGCGCTAGATGCGGAAGTTGGAGCAGCAGAAGACGGGCTGTCTCCATACCCACCTAATACGGTTCCTTGTGCAACTAAGGGGCATAGGAGAAAAACTAACCAGAATTTAAATTTTTTGTTATATACCATGATTTACCTCAGGCCTATCTAAGTCTGCCTTCGCGGACAATAAACTGTGCAATACCAATCCCGGTAGGGGACTCTAAAGTAGAAATCCGAGTAATGAGCATGGTAATGACAATATCTTGGGGAATTAATTCATTAGAACTTTGATACGTGACTTTCATTGGGATCTGCACTTGCCAAGCATAACGGCTTTGGTTATTCATTACCCCTTCTTTTAAGATAATCGGGGCGCCTGTTGGAACTGATGAGGCCACTAGTTTCTTTTCGCGAATGGCTTCTAAATTACGTGAATCTTTTAAAGCTTGGATTAAATGTTGATAGCCAGTTGGGGTATAGTAGGTTCTTACTGCTTGTAAGGCTTCGCGATAATTGACGAAGTTATAATTATAAGAAGCAGTTGCCGCTTCAGTGGCCCACTGTAATAGCGCATTAACCGAATGATTAGGTTGATCTAATGGGATCATTTTAATCAACTTGCCATCATGAGTTGTGGCAAAGTAAGTTGGGGTTGGTCGATTAATATGCAAAAAATACAAATAGCCGATTAAACTAGCGACTATGAGCAATAACACTAAACACATGACCATAGTTCGGCGGTAATTATCACGGTAAAAGTTGTTACGCATAAATACGGTTTCTAAGGCGCCAGTTTCATGAACCTCTTCCGTTTGGGGCTGGTTAGCCGTTGTTGCAGAAGATTTAGCTTTAAAAGGCTTGGTTTTTTGGTCCTTGCCCTTAGCATTTTGGGGCTCAGTTTGCTTTTTTTCGTTGGTTGCCATATTGATTTTACCCTCTGTCTAGGCCCTGACTGATTACTGTAATTCCATTCACTTATGTTGCCGTCCACCAGGAACGAGCAGAACGATAATTTCCTGCAATAAATACTTTAAGCCATCGCTTAAATACCGGTACGGTAAAACCAAATTTTTCTAATACTACAAAAAAACTAATGGCCAGTATGGCTAAAAAAAATGTCCACCAGCGGATATGTAATACAAATAACAATAATGGAAATGCAGCTTGCGCATCCATAAAAAATAAACGGGGAAAGCGCGCTGAATCACGCCAATGAGCATTATCTGGATCTCGCATTATGCACCTCTTTATCTAAACTTTTGAGTCAGAATCTGCCATTTTAGAGCTGGCTTGCATAATCTTGTAGGTCCGTTCATCAATTACGCCTTCTTCAAATTTCTTTTTGGCATCGACTAACATGGGTTGGCCGCGTTCTTTTAATAATTCTCGAGTTTTAGCCGCCAGTAGCTCAACCTCAGTCATCACTAAAATATCGCGTACTTCTTCATCAAAAACTAAGTATTCTCGTAATGCCACCCGTTTGCCATCTACAGTGGGCACTAGTTTTTGCCATATGACTAAGCGTAACGTTTCTAAAATATCTAAAGCACGGCCATGACGCTCTGCAGCAGGGAAAGTGGAAATCATACGCCGTACACAATCTGCCACCCCATTACTGTGTAACGTGGTATAAACTGGGTGACCCGTGAGTGCCGCATCGATTACCGCGGCAATGGTTTCCACATCTCGGGCTTCCCCGACCAAAATCATCCCCGGTTTTCGTCGTAATGCATTACGTACCCCAGCTGCGAAGGAGGGCAGATGACGCGGAATTTCAGATTGACTGACAATGCTGCTGGGTTTTTCTACTGTGTCATACACAAATTCAATGGGCGATTCATAAGTTAAGATCTTACGGTGGGCTTCAGGTAAACTGGCAAGCTCTTTAATAATAGCCGCCAATAAAGTACTTTTGCCCGAGCCAGTAGAGCCGGTAATGACCACTGTGCCTTGTTGCGGTGAAATACTTTTTAAGATCTTTTTGTCTATCTTCATTGAACTAAGACTGGGTGGCTCTGAGGGAATCGTACGACAAGTAATTTGAATCCCATCATTGCCTTCAACTTGGCAACCGGTGCCATTAACCCGAAATCGATAGCGGCTGGTGCGATCTGGACGGATTTCATAATGCGTATCGACGTCCTTGCCGCCGGAAATCTGCGTTGTACCGTTAGGGCCATAGATAGCATTTAATAAATCTGAGACTTCTGCAGAAGAGGTTTTATGCGAAGTGATAGGATAAAGGCGACCATGAATTTCCGCTAATACTTCTGAATTAGTTTGCATGGTAATATCAGAAGCACCTAGATGAGTACAATGCAACAGCATACGGTCCATTTCACGGGGGTTAAAACGTACCGGTTCATCAGGCAATAAATATTCTTTATTTACAGTATAAGCCATCTATGCTTTCCTTTGTCGTCATCCTACTCAGTAGGAGTAATTTCCGTATTCCAATGCTGACTATCATGTTCAAAAGTTGGTAAAGCAGTAATCCTTAAGACCCGGTCATTAACCGCCATTTCTTGATTATCACCGGTTATCCCTAATTCCATTTTTGCCACAAAAGGCGCACTAACCATTCCTTGCGCATATAAGGCATGGTAGCGGATGATGCCTTGATAATCGCGTTTTAGTCTACCTAAGCTTTCTGCAAAAATAGTATTAGCTTGAATAATGCCAGCTTGCCAGCCCTCTTGTATATATTTATTCCAAACTTTCTTTTCACTGGCATCGCGTGGCATTAGGGATTGGTCAGGCAACTCAGGCCGACCAAAATTTAACCAAAGATAATCTCGCCAAGTGGGGGGCATCGTAACAAATCGTGCTTGATGAATAATTGTATAGGCCCGATCGGCAATCCTTAAATTATCGTGACTGGTTTGCGCTAAAGTTTGGCGACCCTCAATTAAAATCGGCGGTAGTACATGTTGCGCCATCATCATTGCATGAAAGTTAAAGATTCGATCTAAGTTACGCGTCTGTCGTTCGGTTTGAGTGTTAATCCGCGATGCTTGCCAAGCTAAGCCACCGCGAGCGCCCAAACTTAATGCTGAATCACGCAGTGCCGTATACCGCAAACCAGTCATTGAGGTGGTTTTTTGATTGACGGATTTAACCTCCCGTATGCGGACTAACTCATCACTCTCTGGCGTGGTCATAGCACAACCACCAAGAGTTAGTTGAGCACCAAGTAAAATGTAAAAAAAATAAAACCTATTATTCATGGTCACTGATCACAACCTATCGCTTATAAAATTCAGCCCGTAGAGATTAAATACTCATATTGCATTCAAGTGACACTTTAATCCAATCTGAAATATTTCTACCATAACAAAAAGCGCCAATAAGATAAAAGATTATTCACTGTGCACTGCCTTTTTATTTTTGGATCAAACTGGTAGATATCTCAATTCAATAATCCGACTACCTGGATATACCACCAATGAGGCACGTTTACCGGCCTGTAATCCTGCATCTTTTAAAATATCCGCTAACGAACGTTGTTGCGCTGTCATTGAGACAATCACTGGAATAGAAGGGGGCGCCCCTAATACTTTAATCCGATAAGTAGATAACTTTGCTACTTTATCCAACAATGGCTCTATAGGCCCGGCCCAATCAATATTGGTCTTACCCCCTAAACCGCCTTCAGTGGTTTCTAAAGCGCTGGTATTGATGGCATTGTCCATCGCCTGAGGATATTGCGCTGCAGCGAGTGTACGTAATGAAGATTCTATAGAATGCGCTGCTTCTGCGAGACGATCGTCGACATTGAACCGAGTAGGGTCTTGCCCCGGCGTTTTCGATTGTAACGGAGTACAGCCGACTAATGCGATTAATGTTCCCATTATTATTGCACTGTTTTTCATAGGTCAAGTTTATCCTGCAATAGAATTTAAAGATTTACCATGCCATCATGGCATCTTATTATACAGGTTGAGAAGAGCAGAGGTAGTCAATTACTAACATTTTGTTAAAATTTGATTTAAAATGAGATAGCAGACTATCAAATTTACCAGTTTTTTTTGTGAAAACCCCAACTCATGCATAAAATAAAGAGAGAATAAGGGAGTGGCGTAATAAATGAACTTATCACATCAAGTCGCATCGATTGCAACGGTATTGCGCTGCAACTTTACTTTAAAAGATCAGGCAATTAGCTATGAACAAGTCTTTGCTGAAGGTGGCCTATTACCTGCTATTATACGTAGAGCAGATCAACTTTGTTCTTTTTGCTTAGGTTATGGTTTGGGCGTCAGTTTTGAGGAAGCACAAGGAACGATGTTAGGCATTAAAGTGAAATTTGATGGGGCTACGCCTAACTCATTACGTTTAATCTGCGCGGCAGATGTATTAATTGAATTAATGCATAATTCTCCAAGCCGCGATTATACCCCATTAGATGATCTTATGTATGAATAAAATTAGGTGAACTAAATATGAGCGGTCAAAGTGATCCCAATTCTGATAAATCTGCTTATACCCTGCTTTGGGCGCTGGCTGGTATTTTTATCCTGGGTTTTTTAATCTGGCATTTTTTTAAATTACAGCTTATTACGGCATTTATTGTCATAAAAAAATATGAAGCAATGGCATTAGGTTTTTTTATTTCAGGAATGGATCCGGCTATTACTTGGTTAGATAGCGCCATTGCGCAAGAAATTTCATTGCCGGTTGCCGCAAGAATTAGCGAATATATTGGCAGTTATTTAATGTATCCCGCTATTGTATTGTTGATTTTAATGGCTACTTATTTACTAAAAAGCCATACGCATGTGCGCTATAACAAAACCCATAGTATCAATACCTTAGCTTCTCAAGAACAAAAAAATTGGCCGCAAATTTCTCCAGTAGTGGGGTTAGATTTAGTCAGTGAAGATGTTAATAAAGGTCCTTGGGCCATGATGATGAATCCCATGCAATTTGCTAAAGCTTATCAACTGTTGCAAGTGGAGAAAATTCCCGATCGCAAAGCATTATGGTTAGGCGAGGGGACTTTAAAGGCCACGGTGATTAAAGCACGGGCATTGCGGGTTTTTGCCGGGCAATTGGGACCGATCTGGCCTGGAGTTGATAATTTGCCCCCGCATGTCAAAGCTTTATATGGGGTATTTTTAGCCAGAATTGAACATCAAATTGATGAGGCACGTGAATTTTTAGCAAAATTAGCTATCTCTGCGGCTAAAAGTGAAATAGATTACAGTGGTACTGATGCGCTAATTAAAAAATATGGTGACTCTAAAGCGGCAAAACGTTGTTTAAGTATCCATGCTTATATTACTACTGTGATGGCCGCTATGATTGAGCTATGTCGGGTAGATGGGGTATTGGCCTCTGCAGATTTTTTATGGTTAAAGCCAATTGATAGGCGCTTATGGTATATGCTTAATACGGTGGGACGCCAAGTGGTGCCTAGTGAAATTGCTGGCGCTTTTGCGCATTGGATATTTGAAAAAAAAATGAATAAAAGTCTTAACTCTCCTATGGTTGACGAAGCAGTCATTGGGTTAGATAAAGCAATTAATCGTATGGTATATATTCCTGATGAGGAAGAAAATATTGATCCTAGCTTAGTGCCAGATGCCAATGAAAATGAGGGTTAATTAATGTCACGCTTAAGAGGCTTAGAAGAAAAGCACGAACATGGCGCTCAGGAAATGGTGCGCGATACGCGGCCATTAGGTGAGCGTATTGGTGAATTTTTTGCAACCCCTTTATATGTGGCATGTATCATGGGTTCCGCTATTGTAGGAATTATAGCGATGCCAGCGGTGGTGGATATTGTCACTTTAATCAGCATTATTATTTTTTTATTTGCGTTAACTCGCAAAGTGAGTTTGCCATTTAAAATGCCTTTGGCTTCAGGTTTGCCCGATTATAATGATTTTATTCCGGGGACCAGCAAACCTAAAAAAGCCGGTGGGATCACGTTTTTTGGTAATGAAACCGCAACTAATAAAGAGCTTTGGTTTTCTAATGATGATATGCGAACCCATGTATTAATCTTTGGTTCAACCGGTTCAGGTAAAACTGAAGCTTTGGTGTCTTTTGCGTTTAATTCTTTAACTCAAGGCAGTGGTTTTATTTATATTGATGGGAAAGGGGATAACTCGCTTTATTCCAAAGTGTTTTCCATGGTGCGTCGCATGGGGCGAGATGACGATTTATTATTAATTAATTTTATGACCGGGGCGCGCGATATTATTGGCCCACAAAAAACTCGTTTATCAAATACTATGAATCCCTTTGCCAATGGTTCTTCTAGTATGTTATCGCAGCTTATTGTTAGTTTAATGGAAGGCGGTGGCGGTGGCGGCGATGGGGATATGTGGAAAGGCCGAGCTATTTCTTTTGTAGAAGCCTTAATGAAAGTATTGGTGGCCATGCGCGATGAAGGACATATTTTACTTGATGCCAATTCCATTCGTAATTATTTTATTTTAGAAAAATTAGAACAAATTGTGGTCGATAGACGTTTTCCTATTTCAGAAAATGATTCGGTTTCCTTAGATGGCCTGCCCTCTATTATATTAGATGCAATTGATAACTATATTTTAAATCTACCTGGATATAATCGCGCTAAAAAAGGCAATCAAGCAGGGGAAGTTAGAGAGCAACATGGCTTTATTACCATGCAGTTAACTCGAGTGTTTAGTTCGCTGGCCGATACCTATGGACATATTATTCGAACGAATTTGGCAGAAGTGGACTTAAAAGATGTGGTGCTTAATCGTCGAATTTTAGTGGTGCTATTACCCGCTTTGGAAAAAGCCCCAGAAGAGCTGGCTAATTTAGGGAAAATTATTATTGCTTCTTTAAAAGCAATGATGGCTGCTGGGTTAGGAGATGAAGTAGAAGGCGATTATCGAGATGTGATTATGCGCAAACCCACTAATTCACCTACCCCTTATGTTTGTATTATGGATGAATATGGGTATTATGCGGTGCCAGGTTTTGCGGTGGTACCAGCGCAAGCTCGTTCCCTTGGATTTTCCGCGATTTTTGCTGGTCAAGATTTACCGGCTTTTCAAAGAGCTTCAAAAGAAGAGGCTGCCTCAATTGGCGCTAACACCAATGTTAAAATATGTATGAAAATGGAAGATCCGGCAGAAACTTGGGAATTTTTCAATAAAACTGCTGGTGAAACTTACGCTACCAGTGTGAGTGGCTTTCAAACCAATGCGGGCAGTATGACCAATAATTATATGGACTCGCGTAATGCCTCAATTGAAAAAAGACAAAGAATTGATTTATTAGATTTAAAAGATCAACGTGAAGGTGATGCGCATATCTTTTTCCGTTCTAAAATTATTCGTGCCCGCTTATTTTATGCCAATCCAGCGCCAGTTAAACGTATGCAAGTAAATCAGTTTATTTGCGTGGAGCGTCCCACTGATCATATATTAGTGGCATTAGATAAACGCTTTAAGCGATTTGAACAAGTTTTTTCAGATACCGCCTTTACCATGCAACCTCCAGCGCAAAATGTTGACATTAATACCATTGCCCATGCGATGCATACTTATGAAAATTTAAAGCCGTTTGAACGCAGTATTGCAGCAGTGATTGCATTATTAGAAAAAGAAGTAGAAAAGCAACGTCAAGTAAAAACTGAAATTGAAGCAGAAGCAACCCAAGAATTTGAAAATGAAGTGCATGCGTTTACCCCAGTTTATATTCCTGATTTTGCGCATGAATTTATTGATGAAGATGAACTTGAAAAGTTTACTTCACCTTTGTTGTTTAAAGGGCGTACTCGAGAAGCGATTATTCATATAGAGCGGTTATGCCACCAACCGGAAAATGAAGCAGTTAAAACCGCTGATAATATTATTCGCGATATCATTAAAGCCACCTATTACCCGCCACGAACTCGTTTGCCACGTGATCCAGAAGGACTGATGCAAGCTTTGCAGCAATTTTTGCAAGAAATTGGTTAAAATTGAGCGTAGTCTGCTTCTATCGGCAATGCCTGGTTAGCAATGTTCATTTGAGTAGTTAACCAAATAATATAATCATTAAATTTAAATTATTTGTTTAGCAATTTCGCCGTAAACTCTCGCCCGATGAGGGCGGGGAGATAAGGCGTAAGCCGCGAAAGCGGCTTAATCTGGAGTTGCTTGCTTCTCTCGTAAGCTTTTAAAGTTTCAATTGCTGCACTGCCCGCAGTGCCAGCGAAGTATGAGCGTGACCATAAGGCAGCGCTTTTACTTTGTCTTGTAAGGTCTGTGTTTTGAAGTCGCAATAGGAGATGAAACGGCTTTCAAATTATTGACCATGACGCTGATTGATAATTTTTAAGGGTACAAAATAAGCAAATGAACATGCTCTGGTTCGCCATCCATCGCTACCCATTCACCCTCTAGTTTTATGCAAGCAGAGCCAAACGCCTCTCTCAACTGCTCAATCATTACACCAGTAAAAATCTTGCTTCGATACTTTGTAGTGAATACCCAATGCACACTCAATTTACCAATCCAATATAAACTAATAATATAAATGCATTACAGTAGGCAAGGTGGTAGGTATTGACCTAGGCCTGTCTCATTACGCCATTGGATCTAATGGTGGAAAAACAGCCAATCCACGATTTGTAAAACGTGCCGAGAAAAACCTCAGACGTAAGCAGTATCAGCTATCCAAAAAGGCAAAAGGCAGTGCCAATCGAGCCAAGGCTCGATTAATGGTTACTAAATGCCATGAAAAAGTAGCGAATGCTCGTGCTGATTTTCAACATAAACGCTCTCGAATGCTTATTGACGAAAACCAAGCGGTGATAGTCGAGACATTAAAATCAGCCAATATAATGAAAAACCGCAAACTGGCGAAACACCAAGCTAAAGAGCAAGGCAAACACTTGGTGAAACTCGACCCGTGGTACGCCAGTTCTAAAACGTGCCATGGTTGCGCTCATAAACTGGAAGCAATGCCTTTATCGGTACGCAAATGGGACTGTCCAGCTTGCGGAGTAACGGATATAGATCGCGACTTAAATGCCGCCCTCAATATCTGTGATAAAGGTATTCTGGAATTAAAGGCCCCTGGACACTCGTTTCTGCTTATGGAAGCTGCGTAAGTCTCGATACTATCGAGCAACGGCTAACGAAATAAGAAGCATCCCCCGATAGGGCGCTGAGAAGTCACTACTTGATAGCGGTTTGTGAAACCTAAGGGCTTTGACTAAACTAGAGAGTGAAGTAACTTTTTCTGCCTACTAATTATAATTTATGTTGAATATTTTTATCACTGCAAGATATTTAAAGCAGCAAGTAGCCAATGGCTGATGTTATTATACCTAATTTAAATAATTATTAATTTTCAATGAGTTAAGCCATTAATACATTGCACTTAGCTTAAAAGTAATTGAAATAACTTACAAAAGGTATATACTTTAAGGATATTATGTTTAAATATTTGGGGCTTTATGTCAGCGTCGCAACCATCATCTACTTCAAGATCTACTGATGCCTTGGCCGAGCAAGCTTTGGCATATATACGTGAGATAAATCAAAAAATGATTGAGCTCCAACAATTAGAACAACATATCAAAGAGCTTACAGTACAGCAACAAAGTGCAGAACAAGCATATGATGTGGTGTTAGATGCCCATCATGCTGCACTGATGCAACGACAAGATTTAGATTTAGATAAATTAAAAAATGCTTTAATTGATTACCAAGCTGCCCAAGCGCAAATTGAAGAGATTAAAGCCAACCCTGATCTTTCTGCAAGTACTAAGGCCATGATGTTACCAGGGCCTCAACAGCTACTGACAAAAAATCAACAAATGATTGATCAGCTCTTACAGGAGCCAGATGATGTCTAAGGATAACAGTCAATTATTTGATTCTATTAGTAAAGAAGTTTCAAATGAGATAGAAACGCTAGCTGGAGCAGAGAAAGAAGTTAATCGCACCAATGAAGCCCTGCAAGCATCACAAAAAGACTATTCTCAGCAAATTGAAGCAATAGAAAACTCAATAGATTCAGGACCAAAGTTAATCAAAGATAAAGACTATCGTGCCGAACAACGAGATAGTGCGAGAGAAAAATTGGCACAGGGCGGCAGTGAAAATCAAGATGATAGAATAAATGAGGGGGAGCGAGCGGCAAATGCGATTGCTGATATTTTAGAGGCAATAGAAAATATGGCAAAATCAATGACTGCTGGACATAAGGTTAACCAACTAAAAAGTCATGAGCAAGCCGCGACTCAAGGAAATAAGAAAATTGATAAGAAGATCCAAAAGTTAACAGAAAAAAAAGCAGAGCAAGAAAATGGTCTTAAAGAAACTAAAGATTGGGTAAAAAACTTAAAAGATAGCGATGGGAAAAAATTTAAAGTAAACCCTGAGCATGTAAAAAAACTAACCCAACCTTACAAAAATATGATACAAAAATATGATAAAGAGATTAAAAATCTTGAAGCTAAAAAAGAAAAAAATAATAAACAATTTGTAAAAGATCAAGGCGATCCACAAGTTAAAAAGCTAATCACTAAGAATCTGGAACAAAATAATCCAGAAAATAATAAAAAACAACAAAAAAAGTTAGCTAAAAGTATAAAAAAATTAGAAGGGAAAATAAAGCCAGAAGTGCTTGAACAAATTAATAAAGCAGTGAAAGACAATAATGATTTAACCAAAAACCCAAGCTTAACCTCTGAAACATCTAATAATCCAGAGAAAATACAAGACAATAAACAAGAGGCGAAAAAAGAAAAAAAGAGTAATAAACAACAGGAGAAAAGGGATAAAAAAGACAAAAAGAGCAGTAAAAAAAAGGATAAAAAGGAAAAAGTGCAAACAGGAAATGATGCTAAATCAATAGACAATGAGGCTAAAGAAGCACCCGATAAGGAAAAAACTGAAAAAAAAGGGGTATTAGAAAGGCTTAATGATTCAAAAGAAGTTTTTGAAGAAATGCAGCCCAATATTTTTCGAGTACTTGCTCAGTTAATCCATCCATTTTTACTAGAAAAAAAAGAACCCCCCCCCAAGACTCTTTTTAGCTCAACTGCACCGGATCCTAAAAATACAAAAGACAATCAGCAAGAAAATGGAGCAGACAATAAGCAAGATAATGGAGCAGACAATAAGCAAGATAATGGAGCAGACAATAAGCAAGATAATGCGACCTTATTAGAGGCAAGTACACCAGGTGAGGGCAGTGAATATACAATAACAAGAGAAGACTCTGATAGGCTAGGTAATGCAACAAATCAGTTAGCTGAAAATTCTAGTAATGATAAAACAGAAACTTTATTTAAAGCCAGTAACCCTAGTGGTCCTGCTATTACTCCTCAGCATGAGAAACAACGGAGCGAGAGCGATCAACAATCTAATAAACATCAGCAAGCGCCTAGCCATGAGGAAAAACAAACACCAAGCACCCCAAACAAACCAAAATAAAACTTAGCCATATAAAGGGTAGCTACTAGGGTTAAAACACAATGTATCTTACTAACTTGTATTGTAGTGCAGTCTATGATATAAACTAAAACAATAAATCAAGTAATGGCTAAAAGGAGCATGAAATGGTTGAGAATGAAAATACGGGGAATATCCCTGAAAACGATCCCAATCACCCTAATAACAAAAAAAAGCAAGGGCAACTTAAGGTAGAGCGTTCACCGGTGCTGATGTCAAGCAATAAATCAAATTTACCAAGTAATGACGAGCAACGTGCGAGTCGTTTTGAACGCTTAAAACAACAAATTAATACTTTGCCGCGCCAAAATAAGCCTGGTGAATCAGGTTTAGATAAGGTTGCGCATTTAGCTGGCTTGAGCTGGGAAGGCTTAGCGGTAAGTATGCTGCTGACCGAATTGGCTTTTTTATTTCGTGCGACTTGCCAGATACAATATATTGTTGACCAAAAAAATTATGCTGAATTATGTAATACCCAGCCCGATATGGTTTATCAAGAGCGCAATGGTCAATATCCTAAAATTTATCCGATTGACTTAGATAGTAATGGCAATTATAAAGTCAATTATGAATCAGCGCCTTATAGCAATACCCCCCCATATCCACAAAGGGGGTGTCAAATGAGTTATCATGAAATTGTTGCTAATGGTTATGTACCACCGCCAACTCACTCGATTGCCTTGAAAAAAGAGTTTGACGGGTATGTGCAAGAAATTATGGGTAAAAGTTTATCTCCAGAATGGGACGCTTTGAAAAATGAATTATACCCCCAAGGCAAGCCTGGGCCTGCGCCTAAATCTGATTTAGCAATGGACCAACGTATCCATAGACCTAAGACCTAAACCACAATAGTAAGTGCTTAACGACGGTTAAGCCACTTCCCTAAAAAGCCAAGGTTTTATATCTTGGCTTTTTTTTACTTAGTAGAAAATATTAATTAATCACGATCTTATTAGTGTTCCCTCACCATTACCGGCAAAGTAGGGGGATAGCCACAGTACATCGTCTCAAATTGTGGATGTCGGAGTGGATTTTTTTCGAGTCTGCATGCGCCTTGGATAGGTGTGCTCCGTTAACTGATTGATAGCAGCGATGACAGCGGCATTTTCCTTTAAAACGGGTCACCATACGCGCGGAGATCAAACTAACAATTAAGTTAATAAAATCAATAAACTTCTTTAGCAACCTGGTAATTTAAGTTGCAAGCTCAGCGCCTGGAGGCGCGCCGCCATCACCGCCACCTTTGCCGCCGCCATCTTTGCCAGCGCCGCCACCTTTGCCGCCGCCGCCACCTTTGCTGCCGCCGCCACCTTTGCCAGCACCGCCGCCGCCACCGCCGCCGCCACCGCCAAGTTTTTGTTTAGATTCTTGCGCAAAGGTAGAGCCTTGTTTCATGCCATCAGCGCTAGTTTTTGCTGCATTTTCAGAGCTAGATTGAATTTCTTGAGTGGCTTGCTCCACTTTGGATTGCTCTGCTTGACCACCAATCCAACGCATAATATTATCGGGTAATTTGTAAATTAGCGAAAAACATTGATGCACCGCTGTCATCACAATACCAGCATAGACCACTACCATAGCAATGCTGCCAAATAATCCTAGCCCTCCGGTGGCACTATTGACTGTGCTGGCAAATCCAAAATTAATCATATGGACCACCGCAATCAATAAGCGTGCGCTGGCAACAAAGCCAATTACCATTAAACTGGGTCTTAGGAAAACCCCAGTCACGAGCAATATTGCGCTACTGGCTTTGCCTAAAGCATCTTGAGCAGGACTGACAATGCCTAAAGCCACAATAGGACCGGCAACAATGGCTTCAATCGCTAAAATTAGCCACCCTAGTGCAGTAAAAGTATAAACAATATAGGGCACCAAAGGTAAATATAAGCCAATGGCAACACCAGCGGTCCAGAGTAATGCCAACATGAAAGTCAGCACGGGGATCAAAAGTGAGAGCACGCCGGTCATGGTCAGGCACATTGGATTGGTGGAAGACCAGACACAGGCAGGGATCATCAGTAAAAAAGTAATGCCTATTACTGAAAACCATATCATTTCGGTAGAAATCATAATGCTGGAGCCAAGTTTACCAAATGAGACAATGGGATCTTTATCATTTTCTGTTAAATAATCCATAAAATCTTTAGCTAAATCACTAAATGCATTACCTAACCCAATGGCCTTCCAAAGTTCACCCACTTCTTTATCCAGATGAGCAGAGCCTATATCGCCCATTCTTTTACGTGATGATTGAGATTGGTCTAAATCAGTAACGGTTAAATATCTATTGGCCGTTTTTTTCACATCATCCCATAAAAACGGCAGATATTCTTGCCTCTTAACGACATTTGGCGCGGTAAAAGTTAAATCAGATAAATCGGTACCGCGCTCAGTTTTAGGTTGAATTAATTGGTAATAGTAACTTCCAGCAAATATCCAGCCATCGGCTCTGGCATTATTTAAGATTTTTTGCAGATCTTGACTGGCTTTTTGACCCGTGGGGGTATTACTGATCGGTGCGCGCATCGCATTACGACCCAGCCCAATCACTCCGCGGCCAACCCAAGCTTGCGGATCGTCTACTTCTTGTGCTTCGGCGGCATAATCTAGCATGGCTTGGTGGGCACTTTCTGCAGCTTGTAATTGCGCTGAATCCCAAGCGCGGCGACTTTTTACTTCACTATTTTTGCTGCTAGGAGTTAATCCGCCACAAGCTGCTTCTAATTCGGGGTCTCCTGGGACGCCATAAACAAATTGTCCATTATATATATGGCCAATAGCTTGTTGATTCTTAATAGAACTTTGGTAGTCTTGAGAATTAAGTTTATGCATACATACTAATGAGTAAAATTGCTCCAGCGCTGCCGTGGTTAAAGTGTCATCATCTACCTGAGTATTTTGGTTGAGACTTCCGCCTTGTTCAGCATTGGTTAAGATCACATTATATACAGCATTACCCGCATGGATCCCTTGCAATAAGATCCAAGTAATGGTGATTTGGATCAATGAATAGCCACTATTGGTGGGTAATAAAAAAGCCAAGCCCATTGCGGCCCGAATGGGGATCCAGGCCGAAGACCATTTGCGTCCCATAACATCGCCTTCTTGAGCGGTATTCATGGTTGAAACGATAATGGTGTACATAATGATGACCGTGCCTAAACTTAAGACCACCACATTAAAAATCCGAAATAGTTCTCCTAGCAGTTGGTTACCTTGGCCAAAAAGAACATTGCCAATTGAGCCAAAAATAATACCCAGAAAATGAATGGATTGGTCGCCCTCAGGACTGGTCCAGTCAATGGCAGCAAAGCCGGTGGTAGGCATCAAAAAGAGAGTGAAACTTAAAAGTATTGGTATATATCTCATGCTGTCTTTTAACCTTATTATTTGGCTTTGCTTTGAGCAAATTTAAGTGCACCACCTGCCATTCCTTTAGTAACGCTGGCCCCTTTTTCTGCGCTTTTTTCAGTTTTACGCGCTTTGCTCATGGCATCGTCTGTATTTTCTGCTTGGCCGCCCATCCAACGCAAAATTTTATCAGGTAATAAATAAATTAAGGTAAAGGATTCATGGACAATGGCAGTGGCAAAGCCCACATAAATCACAACTATAGCCACGCCTCCAAATAATCCAACATTGGGTAAAGAAGAAAGGAGTAACCCTTTAAAACCAAAATTAAGCATTTGAATGGCGACTGCCAATAATTTTGCAGCAATAATAAAGCCTACAATCATTAAAGAAGGGCGTAAAAATAACCCCACTAAGATCACCATTGAATGACCTGCTTTACCAATTTCATCTTCAGAAGGAACCACTAAGCTCAAAGAAACTAATGGCGCGGCCACTATCGCCTCTATTACTAATAATATCCAAGCCACCGAGGCAAAGGTAAAGACCAGTAAGGGAATAAGCGGTAAATATAAGCCTAACGTGATGCCTGCTACCCACAAAACCGCAATAATAAATAAGGCTACAGGCATAATAATACTTAATATAGCATCCAGCACATGTCCCATTGGCACCAGGCATGACATAATTGAACTGATAATAAATAAACCAAAAGTAGACATTAACGCGATAAAAAAAGTGTCTTCGACAATGCCGATTAAAATGCCACCAAAACGACTAATGGAGACCAGTGGATCGCCATCGTGTGTGGTGATGGCTTTAGATAATTTTATGGCAAGTTCTTTAAATAAGCTGCCAAAAAATATATTCATTATTTCTGCGGCCTCGTCGTCGAGTTTAGCCATACCCGCATTGTTTACGCCTATACCCATTTCAGATTTTTTAGGGGCCCTACCTACTCGTTCTGCAGCATATTTTGCATAATCATTGGTTAATCGATTAATTTGGTTTTCAATGATCCCACCTTGGTGGGACCCAAATAATGAGGTTAAGTCCATCTCTTGATGATTGAAGCTAACAGTGGTTGGGGTAGCGGCTTGTGCACTGCCATTGACCAGTTTAAAATAATAATTTGCCGCATGGATCCAACCCTCTAAGCGTGCAGTTTGACTTAAATCATCTCCAGATACTGTGCTTTGATTAGATTCAATGATTTTTTGTACTTTATCTTGAAGAGCATTTGCGGCAAAGCGCAATTCATTGGCCATTGCCCATTGGATTTGATCGTTTTGCCATGCGACAGCTTCTTGGGCTGGGACCGCTAAATTACTGCGTGCCAGTTGTTGAATCAGAGTTTGTAATTGATTTTGGATACGATCATGGTCTTTGCCTGAGGAGCCCATTGAGTTTTGTGCTTTGGCTAAGGTATTAGCGGTTCCTTGGACCGACATTTCTCCACAGTAAATATTTCCATTACTGGGGGTGCCCCAGATAATATTTTTTCCTTGTAAAAATGAGGTGATGGGTTCTTTATTTAAGACTTGTTGCGCTGCTTCATTATCATTGAGATAAGCACTACAAATTTCAGATTTTAAAATATTAAAGATGGTGCCTGAGCCATTTTTTAAATCTGCTGCAGCACCATCAAATTCAGTTTCATGAAATCCCAGGCCTTGGTCATAAGAATCTAAAACTCGTTCCCATAAAGCATTAGCGGCTCCAACACTTTGGGTTACAAACCACATCACCATAATTTGAATATAACTATAGCCCGTTGCAGTGGGCAATAATAAGTAGATGCCTGAAGCAGCTCTAAATGGTACCCAGATGGTGGACCATTTTTTGCCCATGGTTTCGCCTTCTTGGGCAGTTTGAATCGTGGAAACGACCGTGGTATAAATTACCACCACTACGGCCAAGCCAAAGGCGACTTCATTGATAATGCGCATCATTTCGCTAAATAATTGATTGCCTAGTGCAGAAATAGGGAGGTTACCGACTTGACCAAAAACCATACCTAGGTATTCAAGCGACTTATCTGAGCCCGAAGGATTAAATCCTGCTGCCCAAGTAAGAGAGGGGATCCAGCTTAGGAGTAAAAAAGCAAATAACCTGCGCATAGCGTTAAGGATTATCCTCAAGATCTGATGATATACAAGAAGGTGGAGTAACAATTTTTGAATTTAACCATTCATTAATGGTGCAACCTAATTTTCGGTTTCGCACTTGAAATAACCAAAAGTGAAAACGAAATGCTTGCGAAAAAGCATATAACGCTAAACAAAAAGAAATCAGGGCACTGACATGATGCGTTTGGCTTATCATATACCCTGCATAAATAATCACAGTTATCCCCATACATAAAAAAATATAACACAATCGAGTAAATTCTCGTTGACGTTGTTGCAGATCATTTTCAGTAAGCGCTAAACGTTGCATGGCTTGTTCGAAAGTTTCTATACGGCTACTTTTTTGGGGAATAATTAATCCTTGGATTAGCAGCTTAGTTCTATACCACGTGTCTTTAGCTTGTTCTAAGCTCATCCACTTATCAATTCTAAAATCAAGAAGTTTGATACTGGTTTTTTTAGTTGAACGCCATAATCCCATATTTTACCTTTGTGTTATGCGGTTACTGTTTCTTATTTAATAATAGTTTATAATTTACAGGTAATTATCCACCGAATAAAATATAGAGTATACCGTTAATTTATTAGTTTTTTAATTAACTATTTTAAATAGTCTAAAATTAATAACCCTCTAGAACAAGGCTTATCCAGTTATCTTTAGACGAATGGAGTAGGACAGGTTACTGCTTAGTTAAAAAAAAACCAAAGAGCGTAAAAAAATAATATTTTTAAATAAAATTAAGCTAGGCTTAAAAGGGTTTTAGGATTTAAGATTAATGTGTTAGTTAGGTTGATAATATGGTTATTTAGGGAATCGTCATTAGATTAATGATTAAGCACTCAATTTTTATTGTATTTAAATAGGATTTAGCCTATGCCAGATTTTTCTATCAAAGCAGTACACCAATTTTGGCATGATTATGACCGACGCACTTTATATAGAATTGTTACGTCCATGGAAGCCATTGAAGATTGGGCAGCAGATGATGAGCCTAAAATTGATAAAGCCTTTAGTCAACTTGGGGTGCAATTAGAAAATGTCAGTGATTTTGAAATAAAAGAAGAAGCACTGGTCATTAAAATATTGGCCAATACCCGCTCGACTCGTGCTTTACGGTTAATGCAATTTTTAGATATTGTTAAACCAGGTACTGCTTCTAAATTATTGATTTATGCTGAAGAACATACTAAAGATAAAGATCAGGTTGATAAATATGCCGATCTTTTTTTAAAGCGCAACTTGGCTTTTGAAAGGTTGCAACTTTTAGGTAGGGTCTTTGCCCCGGAGCGAATTAATTTGGTTTTAAAAGCATTGGAGTCAAGTGATGAGTAACGTTAAACGTCTCGCTTATTTGGCCTTAAGTATCACTTGCAGCCTAAATGCCAGTATTGCTTATGCCTTGTTAGAAGACAGTTGTAATAATCAAAATAATAATGCGCATACCCGTTATGTGTGTAAAGATATTTACAACCAAAAAGAAAAATTAAGTATTTATGCGCCACCTAATCCAGAAGTAAATACCCGTGGTGGGGTAAAACTCGATTATGGGGATAACTCTTTTACGCAACCCAAAGACAGTGGGCCAGCGCAAAGGCAACCCTCACCGCAGGAAAATAAACAGTTCCAAATGTTTTAACCATTTACCGATAGCAGGTATGTTATGCAAATAAAAATTCGTTTATGGTCGGTAACTCGGTTCACTTTAGGTGCGCTGCTTATGTTGCCGTTAACCAGTTGGTCTCAATCAAACTATGGGCTGACTGATGCAGAAAGTCGCTTATTAAGCCAAATTGCTGAACGTTCAGATATTTCTAGAACCGAGATGGCCCAAGCGTTAATTAACTATGAGGCCAGTGCCCGGTTAAAAGAGTATCAACTTAATGAAGAAAAAATGTTTATGCCCGCACCAGGTAGCCATGGGAGCATTACCGCGGGAGAAGCCATTGGAGCATTGCAAAGCGATGTGCTTAGTAAAGATCTTGCCAATGAAGCAATAAGCAGAGGCCTACCTATAGGCAAAGCTAGAGGATTTGGAAGTCGGATTGAATTATTTGAATCAGTCAAAGGGTATTTTAAGCCAGATGGCGGGGGTAATCCGGTGGATTTAGCCGGGATGAATATGGCCAATCTTTTGCAAAGTGAGGTAATGGCTCAAAAAGATGCAGACCAATTAATCGATGTAATTACCAACCCCTTTGCTAGCCCATTAGATGTTGCCTCAATGATCGATCCGGTCAGCGGTGAGGTCAAGCGTGAGCATCAAGAAAAATTGGCAGAACGGGTGGTGGAACAAGCTGCGTTATCAGTTCCCATTAGTGCGTTAAGTGAATTGGCGGCCAAACGTATTGATCAAGGCGATAATGTGGGATCAACCATTCAATTAATGGCCCAGCAAAGCAAATTTCGTTTTACTAACCCGCAATGGTATGGGGCTATAGGGAGTGCTTCTAGCGAAGCTATTTTGCGAGAAATCGCGCATATGCAAGCTTACAATATTTGGGTACAATACCAGCAGTATCGAATGGATGAGCAAATGGTGGCTTTAACTGCCACGTTGGTGGCTTCACAAGCTAAACTGGCAGGTGCACTTGCCAAAATGACTGAGCAGATGGCAATGATGGACAATCAAGCCAAAGATATTTCTTCTGATATTAAAGATTCCTTTGGGGATCAAAATGATGATTAGCAATAAATAAAGGCCAACAGCTCAGTAGTGTATTGCTTTTTGCCTAGTGATAGGCAAAAAGCTTTTTCTTTTATAGCGTATAGGAAAAATAAGATTAAACAAAAAATTACCGCTTCAAGTTTATTGGTACTCATCATGGTCTTGGGTAGCATTTTAGCGCTTTTTTACCAATCCTGGATTTTGGCTTTTGGTAAATTTACTTTTGTGCCAAGTCTGTTTTTATTAGGCTTGCTCTTATCGCCATGGGGCCATATTCGTTTGGGAGAAAAAGCTGAGAAATTGCCATTAATACAATGGTTCATTAAAATCAGTGCAGCCAATTTGATTTTAATGGGCTTAATTGCCGCTGGCATAGTGGCGTTTGTTGGATCTGGACCGAGTTATATTCAACCCCCGGTTAATGTTATAGATGCGTTAAAAATGTTTTATCTCACCCAATGGGGCCTTTTCCCTTGGGCCATATATGGGCTTTGGGGGGTATGTTTGGCTTATTTTAGTTATCATAAAAATTACCCGCCTTTCCCACACTGTTGTAGTAATAGTCTTTTTCAAGGATTTTTTGAGCCAGAGCTTAAAGCTTTTATTGAAGGCAGCGTATTTTTGGTGAATGTATTGGCCATCACTTTGAGCATTGCCGCCTCAGTGTTACTCGTGATCTATAGCCTAGAAATTTATTTTAGCTTATTTTCATATCTTATATTTCCTGCCATTACCGTATTATTATTAAGTTTTATTACCCCTATTTTTTATTTTAAATTTAATGCCCATTCAGCTCGACGGATAGCTCGAACCTTGCCTTTGTCATTGTCTCGATTGTTGTTAGGTGGTTGGGGTATCATGGTGGTTACTTTACTGTTAGGTGGGTTATTTAGTAGTTGGTTATTGCCTCAGTTACCCACTCAACACCAGTTGGGAAGCAGCGAATGTGAAAAAATGTTAGGGGCGTTTAATAAGTTTAATTATAAATTTAGCTTATTTTATTGGTCTTGGTTATTGATCTGGACCCCTTTAGCTGGTTCTTGGTTGGCTAGTATTTCAAAAGGCCGCAGTTTACGTGAGTTAGTGTTAGGTATCTTTTTTATGCCATTGCTTATCGCTGTGGTTGGGTATGCGGCTTTGCCTAGCGATATTGTTTGGGAAAAAATATCGCTAGGCTTAAATCAACCGTGGGTCTTGTTGAGCTTAGGCATTTTTAATTTAATTACCATTTTAATGCTGACACGTAACCAGTTTAATTCTCAATTGTTGATGGCTGGTTTTATGCCGTTAGGTGATGCTTATCGTGGTGCAAGGACTCAACTTAAGTATGGGGCTAAATTAATTGGAAGTACCAAATTTGCCCATGTGATTTTGATAACCTTGCTCACCGTAGTGATGATGCATACTTTAGGGGGATGGTATATTCTAACGATACAATTTTCACTGGCAGGGTTATTGATAATATTTTTTATTTATATGAGTTTGTTGGCGTTAGTGGCGCAATGTAAAATAGATAATAAAAAGAAATCCCCAGATGAAAGCTAAGCGCTCTTAAAAGATACTAAAAATTTAACGGTATTTAGGTCGCTTATATCTTCTTTAAAGAACGGATCTAAGCAATTAATTAGAAGATTTAGGACCTGGCTTAAATTTACCCAAACTTCGACTACGGGTTTTTAATTCATCTTCTGCCACTTGTTGTTTTCTTTGCGCCACATTTTTTTGTTCAGGTGGCTGCTTTCCAAAAAATTGATTTTCTAACTTTTCTGCCAATTGTGGATTGACTTCAGTAATGCGTGCTGCAAATTCGGCCATCTGCATCACTTGGCTCATCGTGGTGCCTAGCACTTTGGCGACTTGTGCAATTGAGCAAAACCCAATAAGATACCAACATAAGATCCATTGCCGTAGCGAAACGATATCTCCAATCGGTAAACCAGTTAAATCATCAAAATCACTGGGATTGCCTTGCTCTTTACAGTGCATACACTCATAAAATGCTCGTTCATCTTGATTGTCATCTGGGGGACGTCGTTTTACTACTTGGGTAGAATGACAGCGTGGACATAAAATGCCTTGGGGCCAGCGTAAAGATTGCAAGGTTTTAAATATTTCCTGGGCACCTAACATGCTTTGAATGCCCGCAATGCGTGTTTCTACTTGAGAGCCACGCGGCATGGCACGTAATTTTTTTAATGCCTCGACATTTTTGTCTGCTTTGGATTGCCCAGGGGCCAATGGTAGATCCGTTTTGTTCGTGGTCAATGTCTTAAAACCTCAATATGGCGTCATGAATACCAAAAACTTATGTTTGATCGTAGCACAGTTTACGGCATAACTGGTTAAGTGTAACTTAATATAAGCAAAATTTCAGTGAATCCAGGGTAAGAGAGGGGGAGCTGCGATAATCATAATAATGATTACCGGATATTTACCTTTAATTTTGTCTGTTTATTAAATCAGTAGTTAAGGTAAAAATTGCATCGGTGCCGCTTAAGCCAAGTGGCTTTAGCGGCGTTGTGACTTAAGTTAAAGGTTAAATTCAGTTTCTTCTTGACGTTGGGTCAGTACTTCACAGCCTTGTTCGGTGACCAATAAAGTATGTTCCCATTGTGCCGATAAACTCCGATCTTTGGTGATTACAGTCCATTGATCAGGCATTAATTTAACCTCACGCTTACCTGCATTAATCATCGGCTCAATAGTGAAAATCATCCCAGGTAGCAAGGTGATCCCCGTACCGGCTTGGCCATAATGTAATACTTGTGGATCTTCATGAAAGCCCAAACCAATACCATGGCCACAATATTCCCTAACCACAGAAAAGCGATTTTGATGTGCCAGTTTTTCAATGGCGGCGCCAATATCGCCTAAATGCGCCCCAGGCTTAACTGCTTGGATCCCAACCAATAAACACTCACGGGTCACTTTAATTAAGCGCCTGGCTTGAATAGAGGCCTCACCTACCACAAACATCTTACTGGTATCGCCATGGTAGCCGTCTTTAATGACTGTGACATCAATATTGATAATATCTCCATTTTTTAGTTTTTTGCTATTGGGGATTCCATGGCACACCACATGATTGACTGAGGTACAAATGGATTTGGGAAAGCCACGATAATTCAGCGGGGCTGGTATGGTTTGTTGGGTTTCTACCATATAATTATGACAGAGGGTATTTAATGCCTCAGTCGTGGTTCCAGCTTGGATATAAGGCTCAATCATTTCTAATACCTGGGCGGCTAATTTTCCTGCTAAGCGCATTTTTTCAATTTCTGCTGCCGTTTTAATATTTACCAAGGGAGACTCCTAATTGTCTGGTTTTTGGGGGTACTAACCCGCTACAAGTTGTGGTTAGGGGCTATACATGGTATAAACCGCGCCAGGACTACGCAAATTTAATATTAAGTAAGTCCCATTACACCACACATATATCGACACATGGCTTAGGGTGCTGTCCTTAAAGGAAAGTTAAGTCATGGGATATATGGAGGCGCAACCCTAATTAGGAGCAAACAATGAGTCGCGTAACTTTACGGAATTTAATGCAAGCCGGGATCCACTTTGGGCATCAAACCCGCTATTGGGATCCTAAGATGGCCCCTTATATTTTTGGGGCTCGGACTCGAGTCCATATTATTGATTTAGATAAAACCTTACCGTTATTTCAAAAAGCGTTAACCTTTATTAACCGGGTGGCTTCACGAAATGGCAAAATTTTATTTGTAGGCACTAAATTTTCTGCCAGCCAATTGGTGCAAGATTATGCCAATCGTGCTGGGATGCCTTTTGTTAACTTTCGCTGGTTAGGCGGCATGTTAACTAACTATAAAACAGTAAAGCAATCAATTAAACGATTAAAAGACTTAGAGGCCATGCGTGATGATGGCACCTTTGAAAAATTAGTGAAAAAAGAAGCCTTGGTGCGGGCCCGGGAACTTGAAAAGCTAGATAAAAGCTTAGGCGGGATCAAAGATATGGGGAGCTTGCCCGATGCTTTATTTATTTTAGATGTCGGTTTTGAACATATTGCAGTTCAAGAAGCCAAAAAACTGGGGATCCCAGTGATTGGTGTGGTCGATACCAATAATAGCCCTGATGGGATTGATTATATGATCCCGGGTAATGATGATGCCAGTCGTGCCATTGATTTTTATCTGTCTCAAGTCAGCGATACCATTTTGGAGGCCAAAAAATCTCAAAATACCGCCGCAGCCGAAGAAGCAGAGTTTGTTGAATTCGATGATGAAGATGGCGCAGCATAATTTAATTAACTAAATTATTGCACCATACATTGCATTAAACCCCAAGGGGCTTTCGCCCCTTGGCAATCAAAATACTTAAGCAAAAAATAATTTGAGGTGAATATGGCAACCAAGATCAGTGCTGCATTGGTGAAAGAACTAAGAGAGCGGACCGGCGCCGGAATGATGGAATGTAAAAAAGCCTTAGTAGAAGCACAAGGCGAGATGGAGCAAGCTGAAGAAGTGCTGGCCAAAGCTGGACAGCGAAAAGTAGCAAAATCCGCCTCGCGGGTGGCGGCAGAAGGCCTGATTGTGTCTGCTTTATCTGATAATAAACAGCAAGGCGTGATAGTAGAGATCAATTCGGAAACCGATTTTGTGGCCAGAGATGCCAGCTTTAAGGCCTTTGCCGCGCAATTAGCTGAAACCGCCTTGGTGCAGAAAATTGATACGGTAGAAGCCTTGCTTGAAGCTAAGATAGAGACACAAAGTATTGAGCAGCTTCGTCAAGCCTTAGTGGCTAAAATTGGGGAAAATATTCAAGTACGCCGTTTAACTTTGCTTAATGCGCAAGCGAATCAATATGTTGGCGCCTATGTACATGATAACCGCTTAGGGGCATTGATTTTAGTTCAAGGGGGCGATGAAAATGTAGCCAAAGATTTGGCCATGCATGCTGCAGCAATGAAGCCACAGTATATTCAGCTCAGTGAGATCCCGGTGGCAATTCAAGAAAAGCAACGCGAAATTTTCACTGAAGTGGCCCAAAAAAGTGATAAGCCTGCTGATATGTTAGAAAAAATCATTGAGCGACAACTTGACAAACATTTTAATGAACTGTGTTTACTAGGCCAAGCTTTTATCAAGCAACCTAAACAAAGTGTGGCCGAGCTGTTAGCAGCTAAGCAAGCTGAAGTGGTGCAAATGGTGCGTTTTGAAGTGGGTGAAGGCATTGAGGTCAATAAAAAAAGTTTTGAAGAAGAAGTGATGGAACAAGCACGCGGGAGTCACTGATGGCTCAGCAAAATAAGCCCCTGAATTATCAACGGATTTTAGTTAAAATCAGTGGCGAGGCGCTACAAGGCCATCAGCAATTTGGCATTGATCCCAAAGTGTTAGACCGGGTAGCCAAAGAGATTGGTGAGCTCGCTAAGTTAAATGTGCAGATTGGGATGGTTATTGGTGGGGGCAATCTATGCCGTGGCCATACCTTGTCTAAAGCAGGGATTGGGCGAATTTCTGCAGATCAGATGGGCATGCTCGCCACGATTATGAATGCTATTGCAATGCGCGATGCTTTAGAGCGAGCTGGTTTTTCCAGTCGGATCATGTCAGCCATCCCTATGAGTGGGGTGGTGGACCATTATGACCGACGTAAAGCCATCCATCATCTACAGCAAGGACGGATCGTGATTTTTTCTGCAGGTACGGGGAATCCATTATTTACTACAGATTCGGCCGCCAGCTTACGGGCCATTGAAATTGAAGCGGATATGTTATTAAAAGCCACTAATGTAGAAGGGGTTTATTCAGCTGATCCGGCGCGAGATCCTAATGCCATCTTATATCAACGCCTTAGCTATAGCACGGCTTTAGCACATGAGTTGGGAGTGATGGATTTAGCCGCTTTTTGCCAATGCCGAGATCATCAAATGAAAATTCGAGTATTTAATATTACTAAACCCAATGCCTTGATTCGAATTATTCAAGGGGAAAATGAAGGGACGCTAATTGAAGGGGAACCTGATGCTTAAAACGATTCAACAAACCACACAAGTTCGTATGCAAAAAACTGTCAAAGCACTAGAAGAGGAACTCTCTAAGCTTCGTGCAGGACGTGCGCACCCTAATTTATTGGATTCAGTACAAGTTAATTACCATGGCAGCCAAACTCCATTAAGCCAAGTGGCTTCAATTAATGTTGAAGGCGCATTAATGCTAACGGTTAAAGTTTGGGATAAATCTTTAACCCCAGAAGTGGAAAAAGCCATTCGCAGTTCCGATTTAGGCTTAAATCCAGTAGGTGCTGGGGATGTAATTCGGGTACCGTTACCCCCGTTGAGCGAAGAGCGACGTCGTGACTTAATTAAGCATGTCAAGCGCGATGGTGAAGAAGCTAAAGTGGCGGTGCGCAATATTCGTCGCGATGCCAATCATGAAGCCAAAGAGTTATTAAAAAGTAAAACCGTCAGTGAAGATGAAGCCCGTCGCGCTGAAGAGGAAATTCAAAAATTGACCAATAAATTTATTACCCAAATTGATACGGTTTTGGCTAAGAAAGAGAAGGACTTACTTTCTATTTAATTGCAAAAGAGAAGTATCGTGAGCGAGCGTAGTTATTCAACGCACCCCCGACCATTGCTTAAGTTACCACAGCATGTGGCCATTATTATGGATGGCAATGGTCGCTGGGCAAAAAATCATTACTTACCGCGCAGTGCAGGGCATCGTCAAGGCGCTGAGGCCCTAAGAGAAAGTGTTCAAAGTTGTTTAGTTCATCATATTCCAGTATTGACCTTATTTGCCTTTGGTAAAGAAAACTGGAAACGTCCTGCCAAAGAAGTTCGTACCTTATTTCGTCTATTTTTATTGTCATTACGCAGAGAAATACAACCATTAATTAAACAAAATATTCGGGTTAAAATTATTGGGGATCGCACTCCGTTATCACCGGCATTATGCAACGCTATGGCAGAGGTGGAACAAAAAACCCAACACAATACCCAACTTTATTTAAATATTGCCATTAACTACAGTGGGCGCTGGGATCTTTTGCAAGCCATGCATCAACTTGAGCGCCATCAGCTACCCTTAACCGAGGCTGCATTGCGCCCTTTTTTAGCCCTAAATGGCTTACCAGAGCCTGATTTATTAGTGCGTACTGGCGGGGTACAGCGGATCAGTAATTTTTTTCTTTGGGAATTGGCCTATACCGAATTATACTTTACCCCTTTATTATGGCCAGATTTTGACCGAGTGGCGTTTGATGCCGCATTACAATTTTTTGCGCAACAAGAACGTCGTTTTGGTTTAACCAGCGAGCAATTGGAGTCCACTGATGCATAAAGCGCGTTTGCTCACTGCAATGGGGTTGATCCCCTTAGTGCTATTGGGATTGTTTTATTTGCCGGTTATCTATTTACGGGCAATTACTGTGATAATTATGCTGGCCGCAGCGTGGGAATGGGGGCGCATGTTGGCTTTGCCTAAGCAAAGTTTATTTAAATTTATGGCGGGGATGGCGTTGCTGGTCATCGCTATTGGCATGTTATTAACCCAACTGCAATGGTTATACAAATTGGCGTGGTTTTTTGGTTTAGGCTGGCTGCTTATTGCAGGGTATTTAATGGCCAGCGCTTATCGCACTAAACCTTGGACCGCGCACCGAGGGTATAGCACTTTGGCCGGTTACTTTGTGTTGGGCTCCTTTGGCGTGGGGCTAAATGGGCTATTAAGTTTACCTTTGGGGGCAATGGGCTTATTAGGGTTATTAAGCTTAATTTGGGCTGCCGATAGCGGGGCCTATTATGCGGGGCGTGCTTATGGTAAACATCTTTTATTGCCCCAAGTTAGCCCTAAAAAAACCTGGGAAGGGGTCGCTGGGGGGATGTTGGCAGCCAATATCACGGCGCTATGTTTGGCTTGGCTGATTGCTTATTATGCCAATATTGCGTTAATAAATTGGAAAAACTTTGGTTTATTACAATTGCTGTTAGGGATTTCCATTGTTGGGGATTTATTTGAAAGCCTGATTAAAAGAGCGCACCATGTAAAAGATAGCGGTGGGTTACTCCCCGGGCATGGCGGACTTTTAGATAGGCTAGATAGTTTAATGGCGGCATTGCCCTTTTTTATGGTGATTTATTGGGCTGAGATAAATCAGTACTGGTAGCCGCAGTTAACCCATAATAGGGTGGGTTTACTCCAACACCATAAGGAGCATGCATTATGGCGTCACAAAATATTGCCATCTTGGGCGCAACGGGCTCAGTAGGACGTAATGCCTTAGCGGTCATTGCGCAACACCCTGAGCAATTTCGCGTTTTTGCATTAACCGCTAATGTGAGCATTGAGACGTTATTAGCGCAATGTATTAGCTATCAACCTGCGGTGGTTGCGGTTCGGCAACGATCTGCTGCCGCTAAATTGAGAAGTTGGCTTAGCGCCGCTCAACTCAATATTGAAGTATTAGAAGGTGAAGCTGGGCTATTGCAAGTTGCAACGCTGGCAGAATGCCAAATTGTGATCGCCGCGATTATCGGCAGTGCTGGCTTATTGCCTACTTTAGCTGCAGCTAAACAAGGCAAGCGTTTACTGTTAGCCAATAAAGAGGCGTTAGTGATGGCTGGGCCGTTATTTATGCAAACCATTAACCAGGCGAATACGCAATTACTGCCGCTAGATAGCGAACATAATGCAATTTTTCAATGTTTACCAACAACTTACCAATGTGGTACCCCCCCTGAGCAAGTAGCAAAGATTAGCTTAACCGTCTCTGGCGGGCCTTTTTGGGATTGGCCTGCTACTGAGTTGTGCCGCATTACCCCAGCTCAAGCCGTAAAACATCCGAATTGGCAAATGGGCCAAAAAATCAGTATTGATTCAGCAACATTTATGAATAAAGGCTTAGAAGTCATTGAAGCCAGTTATTTGTTTCAATTGGCGCCTAGCCAAATTGAAGTGTTGCTTCATCCACAAAGCATTATTCATTCCTTGGTGCATTTTGTCGATCAGTCTTGGTTAGCACAGTTAGGCGCGCCCGATATGTGTATCCCTATTGCATATGGACTTAGTTGGCCCCAGCGCTTGCCCATTCAAGCAAAACCCTTAGATTTATTAGCCGTAGCCAAACTAGAATTTTTTCAGCCTGATCGCAATAAGTTTCCTTGTTTGAAGTTGGCCGAGCAGGCATTAGTAGAAGGTAAAAGCTTACCCACCATATTAAATGCCAGCAATGAAATTGCAGTGCAAGCATTTTTACAACAGCAAATTACTTTTGTACAAATTCCAGTACTAATCGAAAAAGTGATGCAGCAGTTGGCAGGATTAGCGGCAAATACATTAGAAGAAATCCTTGCCCTCGATCAACGCGCACGACAACTGGCGCTGACTTTACTATAGGAGCGGATATGTCTTTTGTATTGCTCTGTATTGTGGCCTTTGTGGTGGGGGTTGGCCTACTGGTGACCGTACATGAGTTTGGCCATTTTTGGGTTGCCCGTCGTTGTGGGGTAAAAGTATTGCGCTTTAGCATAGGCTTTGGTAAACCGCTATGGCGTTGGGTGGGTAACCATGAAGTCGAGTATGTCATTGCGGCCATTCCATTAGGCGGTTATGTACAAATGTTAGATGAAAATCAACATACCGTACCTGCTGCATTGCGTGAGCAAGCGTTTAATCGACAATCTGTAGGACGACGAATGGCCATTGCTGTGGCTGGGCCATTATTTAATTTTGGCTTTGCGGTGCTGGCTTTTTGGTGGATGTTATTATTGGGAACCAGTGGTTGGGTACCTATTATTGGACAAGTGCAGCCCGGATCTATCGCGCAACAAGCAGGACTTTATCCTGGCTTAGAAATTACCCATATTGGGCAACAGTCTACTTTAACTTGGCAACAGGTCAATCATGCGCTGGCATCCCATCTGGGGGAGGCGCAATTAGTACTTAAGGCGAAACCCTCAGCATCGGCGCCTATTGAGTCTTTTAACTTGCCATTAACCACTTGGCAATTAGATCCCAAAGCGCCAAATTTAATTGCCAGTTTAGGTTTGCAGCCCTTTTATCCGAGTTTCCCAGCGGTGATAGAGGAGTTAGTGGCCAATGGGCCAGCTATGCGTGCTGGCTTGCAAATTCAAGACCAAGTGCTGGCCATTAACCAAAAGCCAGTTGCAGATTGGCCAGCTGTGATCTATCAGGTTCAAGCGGCGGCGAATCAACCTTTGTTATTTACCATACAACGCAATGGACAAGTACAAGAACTTTGGATTGAGCCACAAGCAAAACGCCAGGCCGGTCAGGTTCAAGGGTATATTGGCGCAATCGCCAAATCACAGCCTATTCCCGCTCAATATCGTCGTTGGCAACAAGCTGGTTTAGTTAATGGTTTAAGCCAAGCATTAACTAAAACCTGGGAGCATAGTGTGATGACATTAAGCCTATTAGCTAAAATGTTGACTGGGAAAGTTGGTTTAGAAACCCTGAGTGGGCCGCTAACCATAGCGCAAGGGGCAGGGAGTACTGCCCAAATTGGGCTAGCTTATTATTTGGGGTTTTTAGCTTTGATTAGTATCAGTTTGGGCGTGGTCAATTTATTACCCATTCCCATGTTAGATGGTGGACACCTATTATTTAATGGCTTAGAAATTATTTTGCGTCGCCCGCTTTCAGCAAAGGCGCAAGAGCAGTTTAATAAAATTGGGCTTATGATCTTGATGGGGTTAATGGCGCTGGCGTTATTTAATGATTTAAATCGCTGGTAACTCCTCTGGTTGCGCTTTAATCAGGAGTCCCTATCTAATAGCGATCAGTGTAGATTGCTTTCATTTGTCTTTGGCTGTGATAATATGGCGCCTTGTAGAAACATTAAATGTGATTTATACGAATACCTTAAAAAGAAATTATGAATAAAAAGCAATGGTTTTCAATAATAACAGCTGGCTGGCTAGCTGCCTTTCCCGCTTGGGCTTTCGACGCGTTTATTATAGAGGGCATCGAAGTACAAGGGTTACAGCGGATCACCGAAGGCACGGTTTATAATTATTTGCCGTTAAGTGTGGGGGATAAAATTACGGTTGAAGATACCCCGCATTTGATCCGTGAATTATTTAAAACGGGCTTCTTTAAAAATATAGAGCTGGCTAAATCTGGTAATAATTTAGTGGTGCAACTCCAAGAACGTCCCGCAATAGGAAAAATTAAAGTTAAAGGCAATGAAGCCATTCCCACCGATAAATTAAATGAGCAATTAAAAAGTATCGGTTTAGCCGAAGGCCATACTTTTGATCCCTCAGTACTAGAGCGGATGGAAACTGAGTTAGAACGCCTTTATTTTAGCCAAGGCAAGTATGCGGTGAAAGTCGCAGCACAAGTCACTGAGCTGCCGCGTAATCGAGTGAGTATTGAGCTTAATATTGAAGAAGGCTACTTTGCCCGTATTAAAGACATTAATATCATTGGTAACCATAGTTTTACTAAAGCTGAGTTATTAAAGATCTTTACCTTAACTCAGCCTAATTATATTAGTTGGCTGACCCGTTCAGATCAGTATGATAAACTTAAATTAAGCAAAGATTTAGAAAATTTGCGCAATTTTTATTTGGACCGAGGTTATTTAAATTTTAAAGTGCATTCCACGCAAGTGTCCATTACGCCCAATAAACAAGATATTTATATTACCGTCAATCTTGAAGAAGATGCCCCATATCAGGTATCAGAGGTTGAAATAATAGGGCGTACTAGGGTGCCTGAAACTGAACTTCAGGCAATGATAGATTTAACCCCAGGCGAAAATTTTTCTCGTTCTAAAGTTGCGGCAATAGTAAAAGCCATTAGTGATAAATTGGGTGATTGTGGTTATGCTTTTGCCAAAGTCAATCCGGTTCCTGAGCTAGATGAAGTCCAAAAGCAAGTAAAATTAAGTATTTATATAGAACCAGGCCAAAAAGTTCATGTGCGGCGTATTAATTTTGTGGGCAATAGCAAAACTCAAGACCAAGTGTTACGGCTTAATATGTTGCAGTTAGAAGCGGCGCCCTTATCTACCACAAAAATTGAAGCCTCGCGTGCCAGATTATTGCGCAGTGGCTTATTAAAAGAGGCCACCGTGGAAACTCGGCCGGTGCCAGGAATCCCCGATCAGGTTGATGTGATTTTTACCGTCGAAGAACTCTCAGCGGGGCAACTCGGGGGCGGGATTGGTTATTCCGATGTGGATGGATTGGTGTTTAACGCCAATGTATCCAATCAAAATGTATTCGGTAGCGGTAAAAGTACGGATTTAAATTTTAATCGCTCTAAAGCATATACGACTTATAGTTTAAGCTATGATAACCCCTATTATACCATAGATGGCATTAGTCGTGGATTTAACTTATATAACAGTAAAACTGATTTAGGTAAAACCACCACCATTTCAGATTATACCACCGATGCGTATGGGGGAAATGTAAACTATGGTATTCCGCTTTCTGAATTTAATCGGTTAACTATAGGGTTGGGGGTTCAACATACGACCTTAGGGTTTAAAGACTACAGCAAAGTTCCTAATGAAATTGACCAATTTGTTAAACAACATGATGTTAAATCCAATGAGGTAAACTTGGCATTGGGTTGGGTACATAATTCGTTAGATCGCCCTATGTTTCCTGAAAAGGGGATCTCGCATGCCCTAGGGCTGTCTATGTCGGCGCCAGGTTCACATTTACAATATTATCGTCTAACCTATAATGCCCAATGGTATCGGGCGTTCTCTAAGCATTATATTGGCATGCTATCGACAAGTTTAGGGTATGGCGATGGTTATGGTAAAACCGATTCATTGCCCTTTTATAAAAATTTCTATGGCGGTGGTGCGCGCTCTATCCGCGGCTTTCGTGAAAGCAGTTTGGGACCTAAAGATTCTTTAGGTAACCCGTTTGGGGGTAACTTTATGTTAAGTGCCACCGCTATGCTGATTTTTCCTGATTTGATTTTGCCCTCTAGCCAAGCATTTCGCAGTGGGATTTTCTTTGATGTGGGGCAGGTCTATACTTTACGCAATAAACATGTGTTTAATCATAGTGAGCAACGCTTTATTGATCGCAATCCCAAAGATCTTAGCTATTCAGTCGGGGTTTCTGTAACTTGGCGCTCACCCATGGCGCCGATTGTGATGAGTCTTGGGTTCCCTTTAAATAAAAAGCAAGGAGATAAGGAAAAAATTGTACAATTTACTTTTGGGACGCTTTACTAATTACTAATGTCAACTAGGGAGAAATGAGTGTGAATAAATTAACCACCATAACATTAAGCAGCTGTTTAACTGGAATGGCGCTCGTGAGCGGCATAGCACAAGCGCAAACCAAAATCGGAATTATTGATATTCGTGAAATTGTGACTCAATCTGAAGAAGTAAAAACCATTAGCGAAAATATTGCTAAAGATTTTAAAAGTCGTGAAGAAAAAATCGTTAGCTTGGAAAAACAACTGCAAGCAGATCTTGAAAAATTAGAACGCGATAAAGCAGTAATGGCAGCTAATGAACAAGCTAAACTGGAAAAAGAAGCTTCAGAAAACCAAGCGCAATTACAACAGTTACAAGCAGAATTTCGTCGTGATACTTCAGTACGTCAGCAAGCCGATATGGAACAGTACTTTAATAAAGTTAAAGAATCCATGCAGGAGGTGGCGAAAAATGATGATTATGATTTAGTGTTAAGTCGCGATGTCGTGCCTTATGCTAAAGAAGAAATTGACATGACCCAAGCTGTCATTGCCAATTTAAATAAGCAAAAAAACTAATTTCGCATTGGTCACTCAATTGGGATAGCTATGGTTCAACAAAGCACAACTTCTGTTTTATCAACTGCAACGCTGTCGTTGACCGAGCTTGCCCAATTGGTGCAAGGCCAAATTAAGGGGGATCCTAAACTGCTAATTAGTGGAGTTGGGACCATTGAACAGGCCCATCCAGGTGATTTAACGTTTGTGGAGCGCCCACAATACTTTGAACATTTAGCCACAACTCAAGCCAGTGCTGTATTGATGCCAATGGCGGATCTGGAGATTTCGCCACTGCCAGCAATTGGCGTAAAAAACCCAAGGTTAGCGCTTGCCAAAGTATTGCGGCATTTTTATCCGCAACCCACACCAAAGATGAGTATCCATCCCAGTGCAGTTATTAGTCCTGATGCAAGCATTGCCGAGCAGGTGAGTATTGGTGCCCATTGCGTGATTGCAGCTGGGGCTAAGCTAGAAACTGGAGTAATTTTGGGAGAGGGTTGCTCAATTGGCCAAGATTGCCAATTGGGGCAAGGCACTCGGTTGCACCCGCGCGTGGTGTTATATGCGAAAGTGACCCTTGGGAAAAATTGCTTAATCCATAGTGGGGCGGTGATTGGCAGTGATGGCTTTGGTTTTGCCAATCATGGCGGGCAATGGCATAAAGTGCCACAAGTGGGGGGGGTGCGTATTGGAGATTGGGTAGAAATTGGAGCCAATACCTGTATTGACCGTGGCGCCATCAATGACACCGTGATTGAGCAAGGGGTTATTTTAGATAACTTAATTCAAATTGCGCATAATGTTCAGCTTGGGGCCCATACGGCAATTGCTGCGTGTGTAGGCATTGCCGGCAGCACTAAAATTGGCCAGCATTGCTTAATTGGCGGTGGCACTATGATTACCGGACATATTAACATTGCCGATCATGTGCACTTTTTAGGTGGCTCGCAAGTGGCGAACTCGGTATCAACTCCAGGCGCTTACGCCTCTGGTATTCCCGCCAAACCACGAAGTGTATGGGCAAAAAATGTGGTGCGGTTTCATCAATTAAATGAATTGGCACTTCGGGTAAAAAAACTAGAAAGACAAATAGATGCCAATGTTAATTTTGACCTTCAACAGGAGCCTAAGTAGTGCCTGCAGTAAAACGCCAATTGACCATTACCGATATTTTTAAATATTTACCCCATCGTTATCCTTTTTTATTAGTTGACCGCGTTTTAGATTATGATCCTGGTCAGTTTTTAACCGGCATTAAAAATGTCAGCATCAATGAGCCATTTTTTACTGGCCATTTCCCGGATAATCCAGTGATGCCTGGGGTATTAGTGATTGAGGCTTTAGCCCAAGCGGGGGCCATTTTAGCCCATTTAAGTACCCATACCAGTCCACAAGATAGCGTTTTTTATTTGGCTTCTTTAGATAATGCAAAATTTAAACAAATTGTACGGCCTGGCGACCAAATGGTGCTTGAAATCAAAGTGATGAGCCATAAAAAAAGTTTTTGGAAAATTGCAGGACAAGCGCTAGTTAATGACAAGATCGCAGCAAGCGTAGAAATCCTTAGCGCAATGAGGGAAATTCAGCCGTGATTTCAGATAAAGCGATAATCGATCCCAGTGCAAAAATTGCGGAAAATGTTTCCATTGGCCCCTTTTCCATTATTGGCGCTGATGTAGAAATTGGTGCCGATACCCGTATTGGCTCGCATGTGGTCATTCACGGCCCTACTCGAATAGGAAAACGTAATAGCATTTTACAATTTTCTTCAATTGGCGAGGGGCCCCAAGATAAAAAATATGGCGGTGAGCCAACTTCGTTAACTATTGGCGATGATAACGTATTTAGAGAATTTACCAGTGTTTCTCGTGGTACCGCTCAAGGGGGGTGGGTCACCCAAATTGGTAACCATAATTTATTTATGGCCTATGTCCATGTTGCACATGATTGTCGGGTCAATAACTATACCACGTTTTCTAATAACGCCTCGTTAGCTGGTCATGTGTACGTTGGGGATTATGCCAACTTAGGTGGTTTTGTCGGGGTTCATCAATATTGCGCCATTGGTGCTTATAGTTTTTGTGCAGGCGGCAGCATTATTGTTAAAGATGTATTGCCCTATATTACCGTCTCTGGTCATCCTGCCCAAGTCTATGGGCTCAATTTGGAAGGCTTAAAACGCCGTGATTTTGGCCAAGAAACTTTATTGCAACTAAAACGCGCTTATAAAGTGTTATTTCGCCAAGGTCTCACTTTAGATCAGGCATTGGCCACCTTAACGGAAATGGTACCCCAATGCCCAGAAATTGCCACTATGATTGACTTTATTCAAGTCTCACAACGTGGTTTTGTCCGTTAACCATTACGGATATCATGATGACGTTATCTTTTGAACCTAATGATGCCCCCACCATTGCCATAGTCGTGGGCGAGCACTCTGGAGATACCTTAGCGGCTGGGTTAATGGCTGCGGTTAATGCCCGTTATCCCCATATTCGATGGGTAGGTATTGGTGGCCCTAAAATGCAGCAACAAGGCTTTGAGTCTTGGTATCCGATGGAACAATTGGCGGTGATGGGATTTTTTGAACCGCTATGGCGGCTTTATTCGCTGCTTAAATTGCAACAGCAATTAAAAAAGCGCTTTAAAGCGCTGAAAGTCGATTTATTTATTGGGGTGGATGCGCCAGAATTTAATTTACCGCTGGCTAAATGGTTAAAACAACAAGGGTTTAAAACCTTGCATTATGTTAGCCCTACCGTTTGGGCGTGGCGCCCCAAACGCTTGCAGCGCATTCAATATGCGGTAGATGCCATGTTGTTGATTTATCCATTTGAAGTGGCGCTTTATCAACAAGCCAAAATTCCAGGATTTTATGTGGGGCATACTTTAGCCGATGAAATTCCTTGGTTGCCTGCACCATTATTGGCGCGGGCCAAGTTAAACTTGCCGCCCGGGCCAATGGTGGCTATATTGCCGGGCAGTCGCTTGCGTGAGCTCAATTATTTAGTGCCAGTCTTTTTGCAAACCATACAATGGCTTGCCACTCGCCACCCCCAATGCCAATTTGTGGTGGCTTTACCCACCACAGAGCGTGCTCAGCAATTTGAGCGCCTTCTACAGCAAAGTCATTGCTCAGTGCCCATCTATTGTCTCACAGGCCAAACACGTCAAGTATTAGAGGCCAGTGATGTGGTGTTGGTGACCTCAGGGACTGCAACCTTAGAAACCATGCTCTATAAAAAACCAATGGTGATTGCCTATAAAACCAATGCTTTAACTTATTGGTTAGCTAAAAAATTAATTAAAACCCCCTATATTGGGTTGCCTAATATTTTGGCGCAAGCCCCGTTAGTGCCAGAATACTTGCAACAAGAGGCGACCCCTGCCAAGCTTGGGGCAGCATTAGAACAACTGCTTAATTTAAGTGAGTCCCAACGTCAACAATTAATCAATCGCTTTACCACGCTACATCGAAGTTTGCAGCAAAATGCCAATCAAAAAGCCGGGGATGTGGTATTAAAATTATTAGGAGCCTAAATGGAAACGATTGCCGGGGTGGATGAAGTGGGGCGCGGTCCATTAGCAGGTCCGGTCGTTGCCGCGGCGGTGATCCTTAAAGGGCAATCCAGTTCTTTTAGTGCCTTAAAAGACTCTAAGCGCTTAACTGCCAAACAACGTGAACTATGGTATACGCAATTAATTGCAACTTCAATTTGGGCCATTGGACGAGCCAGTGTAGCAGAAATTGACCAATTGAATATTTTACAAGCCTCGCTATTGGCCATGCAACGGGCAATTCAAGGGTTAAGCGAAGTCCCCGATCACGTATTAGTGGATGGCAATCACTTGCCGCAGTTAACTATGCCCGCGCAAGCCATTATTGGGGGTGATGCTAAAATTTTATGCATTGCTGCGGCCTCTATTGTGGCCAAAGTGACTCGTGATCGTGAAATGGTTGCTTTAGATAAGCATTATCCAGGGTATGGGTTGGCGCAACATAAAGGCTATCCTACGGCACAACATCTGGCTGCAATCAAGCATTTAGGGGTGCAAAAAATTCATCGCCAAAGTTTTGCGCCAGTGAAAAAAATCCTGAACCAAGCCTTAACTTTAACCTAGGTCACGTTATGAGTGCATTAGATTTTGTTCATTTACGGGTTCGTTCTGAATACTCCATTCAAGACAGTTTATTAAAAATTTCAACTTTGATCCCTGCGGCACAACGCAATCAAATGCCAGCCATTGCATTGACTGATTTATGCAATTTATTTGGTATTGTGAAATTTTATCGTCAAGCCCTTAAAGCAGGCATTAAACCCATTATTGGGGCCGAGCTATGGTTAACCTCTGAGTCACAGCAACCCATTGCAAAATTGGTGGTGTTATGTATAGATCAAACCGGGTATCAAAATTTAATTCATCTTATTTCTAATAGTTATTTAAATCCAGAGCGCGAAACGGTGCCATGTGTTCCTAAAGCTTGGTTACAAAAATATGGCGCTGGCTTAATTGTGCTCTCTGGTGGTCAACAAGGAGATATTGGCCAAGCCCTGCTAAGTGAACAACCAGAAAAAGCACAACAATTGCTGCAACAATGGATGCATTGCTTTCCTAATCGATTTTATATTGAATTACAACAAATTGGACGCCCTGGGGAAAGCAGCTATTACTCACAAGCGCTTCATCTTGCTAGTCAATTCAATTGCCCTGTAGTTGCCACTAATGAGGCATTATTTCTACAGGCCAGTGATTATGCTGCCCATGAAACCAAAGTCTGTATACAACAAGGCACCACATTAAATCAAACTCAGCGTAACAGCGGGTATTTGGCACAACAATATTTAAAAACTGCCGCGGAAATGACGGAGTTATTTAAAGCAGTGCCTTGTGCATTGCGTAACAGTGTAGAAATTGCAAAGCGCTGTAATGTGACTCTACCGCTGGACCAAGTTTTTTTACCTAATTTTCCAGTGCCTAAAGCCACCACCATTGCGCAATATTTAGAACAAGCTGCTAAAGAAGGGCTTGCCTTACGCTGGGCAACCCAAAAGCCAGCCGAGCAAGCCATTTATGATGCGCGTTTAAAATATGAATTAAATGTTATTAATGAAATGGGCTATCCAGGCTACTTTTTAATTGTGTCAGATTTTATTCGTTGGGCTAAGCAACAAAAGATCCCAGTGGGGCCAGGGCGGGGCTCTGGGGCAGGCTCATTGGTGGCATATGCGCTGCAAATCACTGATTTAGATCCCATTCAATACGATTTATTATTTGAACGCTTTTTAAACCCTGACCGAGTATCGATGCCTGACTTTGATGTGGACTTTTGTATGGAAGGCCGCGACCGGGTGATTGATTATGTGGCCAATAAGTATGGGCGCAATAGTGTGGCTCAAATTGTCACTTTTGGTACTATGGCGGCTAAAGCGGTGATCCGAGATGTGGGTCGGGCATTAGGTCACCCTTATGGCTTTGTAGACAAAATTGCCAAATTGATCCCATTTGAAATTGGCATCACCCTGGAAAAAGCGTTAGCCGATGAAGCTGCCTTGGCCCAACTGTATCAAGATGAAGCCGAAGTGCAAGAGCTGATTGATTTGGCCAAAAAATTAGAAGGGTTGGTAAGAAATGTAGGTAAACATGCCGGGGGGGTTGTGATTGCCCCTACTGAATTAACCGGCTTTTCCGCCATTTATTGCGAGCAAGGCCATTCCCAAGCTTTAACTCAATTAGATAAAGATGATGTTGAGGCCGTGGGCCTGGTGAAGTTCGACTTTTTAGGACTACGTACCCTAACCATTATTGATTGGGCAGTACAACATGTCAATGAATTGCGCGCCCAAGCGCAATCTCCTCCCATCTCCATTACCGAACTGCCTTTAGACGATGCCCCCAGTTATGCATTGCTAAAACGCTGTGATACCACTGCGGTATTTCAACTGGAATCCAGGGGCATGAAAGAATTAATTCAACGCTTACAACCCGATGACTTTGAAGAAATTATTGCGTTGGTGGCGCTATTTCGCCCAGGTCCGTTACAATCAGGAATGGTAGATGACTTTATCAACTGTAAGCACGGCCGAGCACAAGTGCAATATCCGCATCCAGATTTAGTCCCCATTTTAAAACCTACCTATGGAGTTATTTTATACCAAGAACAAGTAATGCAAATTGCCCAAGTATTAGCAGGGTATACCTTAGGTGGTGCTGATTTATTACGCCGCGCGATGGGCAAGAAAAATGCCCAAGAGATGGCCAAACAACGTACAATTTTTACTGATGGCGCAATGGAGCGTGGCGTTGATTCAAAAAATGCGACCTATATTTTTGACTTAATGGAAAAATTTGCCGGGTATGGCTTTAATAAATCCCATTCTGCGGCTTATGCTTTAGTGTCGTATCAAACTGCTTGGTTAAAAACCCATTATCCTGAAGCCTTTATGGCGGCAGTGCTATCAGCGGATATGGCACATACCGAGAAAATGGTCAGTTTAATTGAAGATTGCCGACATTTAAAATTGTTGGTGATCCCACCGGATGTCAATCTTAGTCAATATAAATTTACTCTTAATCCAGAGAAAAATATTGTGTATGGGCTAGGGGCGATTAAAGGGGTGGGAGAAAATGCCATCTACAATATTATTCAGGCTCGCCAACAATACGGGGGTTACCGCGATTTATTTGATTTTTGTACTAAAGTTGCCCTAAAAAAAGTGAATAAAAGAGTACTGGAAGCATTAATTAAAGCCGGCGCCATGGATAGCTTTGGTCATGAACGTGCTGCGTTACTGGCCAGTATTGAAAAAGCCTTAAATCATGCTGAGCAACAACTGCGCGCGCAACAACAAGGCCAAACTGATTTATTTGCGCAAGGATCCATACCATCTAGCCCCATGCAATTAAATAAAGTTAAGCCATGGACCGAAACGGTGCGCCTAAAAGGGGAAAAAGATACCCTAGGCTTTTATTTAACTGGACATCCTATTCATACCGTGGCCCATGAGTTAGAGCATTTTGTAACTCATTCCTTGCAAAATTTACCTAAGCGTGATCAAACTGAGGTAGTGCTGGCTGGGGTATTAGTGGCAATTCGCACCCTGCAAACCAAAAGAGGCGACCGCATGGCCTTTGTGACCCTAGATGATGGCAGTGCTAAAATTGAAATCGCAATTTTTTCAGATCTATACTTAGAACAACGCGAACAGCTGATTAAAGATGACTTTTTAGTGGTTAGCGGCCTGATCCATATCGATAAAGAGCAACAATTAAGGATCAGAGCCAAAACCTTAATGAGCTTGGCTAAGGCGCGTGAACGCTATGCCAAAGGCTTAACTTTGTGGTTTAATCAAGCAGAAATTTCTACTGAGTCACTACAACAAATCAAACATTTACTGCAAGCTCACCCGGGAGTTTGTCCACTTCAAATTAATTATCAAGCCCCCACTGTGCAAGCCTATTATCGTGCCCCCCAATATTCAGTGCTACCTAGTTCCACCTTATTAGAGCGTTTAATTGAACTATTAGGTCCAACCAATGTTGCCCTGGAATATAAGCAAAGGTGACTTCTCACCGTCCTATCGGGCGGTGCTTCTTATTTCGTTAGCCGTTGCTCGATAGTATCGAGACTTACACAGCTTCCATAAGCAGAGACGACCGTCCAGCCGCCTTTAATTCCAGAATACCTTTATCACGAATATTGAGGGCGGCATTTAAGTCGCGATCTATATCCGTTACTCCGCAAGATGGACAGACCCATTTGCGTACATAAAGGCATTGCTTCCAGTTTATGAGCGCAACCATGGCACGTTTTAGAACTGGCGTACCACGGGTCAAGTTTCACCAAGTGTTTGCCTTGCTCTTTAGCTTTGTATTTTAACTTTAAAACCAAGCTGTGCCATGAGGCATCCGCAATATGTTTTGCCAGTTTGCGGTTTTTCATCATATTGGCTGATTTTAATGTCTCGACTATCACCGCTTGGTTTTCGTCAATAAGCGTTCGAGAGCGTTTATGTTGAAAATCA
>Ga0306912_1000026_pt1 | contig 85478 bp, 125 predicted proteins | sample AntRauFillE10628_FD_190443 | JGI IMG/M metagenome (GOLD analysis project Ga0306912, IMG submission 190443) | Saline lake microbial communities from Rauer Islands, Antarctica - Metagenome Filla E10 #628 (v2) (version 2) | ecosystem: Environmental > Aquatic > Non-marine Saline and Alkaline >...
ATTGATAAAATGAATAAAAAGAAGAGCTATTACTTCCTGGAAGACCTGTTTCAGTAGAACCCTTAATACCAGATCCATTTGGTATTAAAATTTTATTAGAAAAAGTCTTCTCACCATTAATAGTTTCAACTACACTTCCAGTCGCCCTAACAAAATTCGTACTATCAAAACCATCTAAAGTTTCTGCATCCGTACTTACAGAAATAATACCGTTTGAAATAATAACTCCACTACCAATTTTTACACCTCCTAGAACTGCATCCGTTGCTGTTTGTAGGGTATAACCTACACCTGGTATCCTCTCCCAAAAAGTACCATTGTGAATAACGTCATCTCCAACATCATATGATATAGACCTATATCCAGAACTTCCTGAATCGTCTAAATCAGAAGTACCTGCTGTTGTAACTCTATAGTAATGTCCTTGAACGCCTGTACTATCTGCTAAAGTAGGAGTATTTGTATCTGCGTCCCAAGTGCCTTTATAAACTTGTGATGCAGATATTGGTGTCCATGTTGCGTTTCCATCAGAGTCTGTTTTTAAAAAGTAACCATCTACTGCTCCTGATGTTAATTTAATTGTAGGTGCTTCTACGATATCTGCTATTAATTTAGTTGCCATAATTATTTATTAATTTTTTTTGTTAATACTTAAACGATTAGGCTTGTCCAATTATTTTGTATTATTGTTATCCAAGCATAAGTATTATCATTGGTTTGCATACACATCTCACAATATGTATTACTCCCATCTTTTCTATACCTCATTGTGCCTACCTTATCTAAAGAGGGTGCATCAGTATCATCAGACATCTTTATTCCACCATCAACATCTAATTTAGATTTAGGGTTTGTAGTTCCTATACCTACTTTACCTTCTATAGATTGAGTTGTCTCCCCTGTTTTCTTAACTACATTGTTGTCCAATGCATAATCACCTGCTGGTTGTATACCTGCTTGTACTAAGGTATTATTTATCCAAGCAGAACCATTCCATTTAAGTATTTCACCATTGGTATTACTTGTTATTATTACATTGTCATGTGAATCTAGTGAATGACCTAAAGGTGTTCTAGCATCAGATAGTCTAAAATCGTCTCCTTCTGTTGCTGTATTTGCTGTTGTACCATATATTACTGCAAAAGTTCTTACCACAGTTCCATTATAAATATCACCTGATAAACCTGCACCAGGTGTTAAATTTTCATGAACATGATCTAGTAAAGAATACCTACCATCTAAAGATGTAGTAATATCAGGTAAGCTTCCAGTTCTTCCTGCAGTTAAGATACCAGTAGTATTACCAAAGGATAGAGCATCAACATATTCATCTCCGTCTGGTGGTGAGTCTAAATCAGTCCAAGTAGTAGATATTGTACTACCATCTCTTTGTGTAAGCGTGATAGTTTTAGTATTAGTACCCGTAACTGCCAATGAAGTAATACCATCATTATAAGAAGTATCCCATTGAGATTGTTTAGTTAATGTTGATATTCCGTAACCTTCTGTTGTAGATAGTACACCTGAACTGTTATTATAATCTAAACCTAAAACAGACTCACTGAAAGTTGAAGCTATATTAATTACACCTCCAGCTGAATAACTTATACCTATTCCATCACCCTCTACTAAATCTATAGAGTCATCTGAAAATATTCCTTTTCTTTGAAAACCGTTGCTTTTTAAATTCCAAGAGACGTAGTTATCATAATTACCTACTGGTTGTATACCTGCTTGTGCTAAGGTATTATTTATCCAAGCAGAACCATTCCATTTAAGTATTTCACCATTGGTATTACTTGTTATTGTTACATTATTGTGTGAATCTAGCGAATGTGATATTGGAGCATATCTACCATCTAAATCAACCGAATTTAAACCACTTACATGACCGAACGTATCCAAAGTAACATCTTGAATAACGACACCATTTGAATTATTAATAGAAGCTTGAGATGATGTGTCTGTGTGTGAAAATACAGTACCTGATAAATCTAAACCATTCCCTGCTGTATATGTTGTATTTGTATTAGTAACTGTCTCAGTAGCAGTAGTAATACCAGTTATATGACCAAAATCATCTAAAACTATATCTTGGATATAAGTTCTACCAGAATTATTACTGGAACCTTGTGAAGAAGTATCTTCATGACTAAAGACTAATCCTGTTAAATCTAATCCTGCACCAGGAGTGTAAGTAGTATCATTAGAGCTTGTTCCAGCACCAATAAGAGTTCTGATTTGAATGTCAGTTATGCCCGTATTTAAAGTTGGTGTTGATCCATTAGAAGTTATCGCAGGTGTACCTGTGTCTGAAACTAGTCCTGATATGCTTATGGAATTATCTACAAGCAAAACAATATTATCAGCATCTATATTACTATAGTCTGTTTCTGATGTGTTGTCTAATAAGTATATTTGGTGTTTCATTTTTTATATTTTCTTTTATACTTGACCTTCGTCTAATATTGACCAGTTATAAGTATTTATTCCATTTATTTATCTCCCCTGCAAAACCTTCAGCATTTTTCAACTGTAAAAGGCTTTCTTCTTCACTAAATGTTTTTGAATGTTTTTTCATAACGTCTATTTACTTGTTATTATTTATTCTAGTCCTCCGTCCATAAAACTCCAATTATGATCTCCTATTAATAAGTCCTTTGCTGTTTCTCCTTGTGTGTTGTATTTTGAATTACCTCCACCAAAGAATACGTTATTATTACTGTTATTGGATTCCATATCTTCATATAATTGTGAAAACCTTGTGGTATTAATCGTGTTAAATTGAAACATAAAAACTCCACTCTCTAAATTAGCTAAAATCATTTCTGATGGTAAATCTGTTAGAGAATTATCTCTAAACATAGAACGTCCATTCTTTAAATTAGTTAAAGTCATTCCTGATGGTAAATCTGTTAGAGAATTACCTTCAAACATACCCTCACTAATAACTAAACTATTTAATGTCATTTCTGATGGTAAATCTGTTAGAGAATTATATCCAAACATAAAACTTCCATCTTCTAAACTAGCTAAAGTCATTCCTGATGGTAAATCTGTTAGAGAATTATCTCTAAACATAATCCTTGCATCTGTTAAACTAGCTAAAGTCATTCCTAATGGTAAATCTGTTAGAGAATTATCTTGAAACATAGCCTCACTCATAATTAAACTATTTAAAATCATTACTGATGGTAATGCTGTTACAGAATTATCTCTAAACATATAACGTCCATCTTCTAAACTAGCTAAAGTCATTCCTGATGGTAAATCTGTTAGAGAATTACCATCAAACATAGAACGTCCATTTGTTAAACTATCTAAGGTCAATGTACTTGGAAGCGAATTTAAATTGCAATTCGAAAATAGAGATAAACCGCTTTCAGTTCTTGAGTTAAGCCAATCATTATCATTTGCTATTTCTGTTAAATTTTTACAGCCTGAAAACAATTGATCTCTAATGTCATTAAATACTCCCCATTGTTTAACCTTTAATAATTTTTCTCTATCGGTTTGACCAGCAAACCTTAGTCCTGTAAATCCATTAATAGCTTTTGCCGAAACCTCTAAAGTATAAGTTCCTGCACCATTACTAAGTGTAATAGTTTCTTCGTCTGATAAATTATTAAAGGTATCTACTATTATACCGCCTTGTTTAGCTATCACATTATAATCCCCTTGGGCATTGTCAAACGTAAATTGATCGTTGTTAGATACTCCCAAATTGTCAGTTTTAACTTCGATTATGAAATAAGGAGGATTTTCAGTTAGTTTCCATTTATGTAAGGTGTTTAATTCCCTTGTAATACTATTAGATATTGCATAAGCTTTTATTTTTGTGGGAATATCATCTTCAAAATTTGAAGCCCCTATGTCTCCTAGACTAACTGTTATTAGTTTTTCTTTAATAGATGGCTTATTATCTAAATCATTATAATCATTGCTATAGATTCCCAAAAGAGGGTTATCTTCTTTGAATATATTACCATTTACATCATAAACCAAATAATCTCCCTTTTCCCAATCTATTCCAAAACGAGTAAATACAGTTGTGCATATATATGCATTCCTAGCTTCTGATACACTATCATCAGTAAGTGTTGGTGTATTGGTTGTTGGATTCCATTGAGATATATATGATATACTATTATTAACCGAATCAACATAATCCTTATTTGCAATCTCATCTGCTTCAGTAGGACTTCCGACATAATATAACTTTGCACCAGACAAAAACTCAATTATTGCACCACTGTTTAATGATACACTACCGTTACCATCTAACTTTTCTAAACTTACTGAGTTATTTATAATTTGTTTTCCTCTCATCTGACCTAGTACTTTATTTTAAGTATATATTATTAAACCAACTCTCCATTTATGTTGAAATACTTACTTACTCTAATTAAAAGAATAATGTTGCTAGATATACACCTAGTGAAATCGAAAATCCACTAACTAGAATAGCATGTTTGTCTATCTTTTTCTGAAATCTTTCCCATATATAACCAATTAAAAGAGCTGGTAAGATGGAAATAATAGTAATGCTAGATGGTTGTTGGTTTGATAAGTCCTCAAATACATATGCTATGATTGAGCAAGAAATAATCCCCAATATAATTCCAACAATTATATTTAAATGATATTGCGGTTTTTTGAAATATTTTTTCATAAGTTTTTATTTATTTTTTATGCTTCATATACTATTTCTACATCATCACCTGATCCCAAACTAAAACCAGCATTCCCAGCATTCCATACTAACAAATCACCGCTATTTAAGTTATCAAGAGCAAGTGGTACACTAGTTGCATTTGATGCAACAAAGTAAGCATCTAAAGAATTGCTACCATCTGCAACTTTTTGTTTTTGTCCATTTACTAATACCGAAACTCTAGAAAAATCACTAGGTGTATCACTAAGTGCTATAGTTGTAACAGAATCGTTGGAAGTATATGATGTTGCTAATGTTGTAAGATTATATACAGGTGTTGCATTTAAAAAAGCATTATCAACTTCAATCTGTCCACTTCCATTTATTGTTAATGTACTATTATCTATATTTGCTTTTAATCCATTTCCGTTAAAAGCTAATCCAGAGCTAGTTGCTAAATCAATAGCTATTGCATCAGTTAATATTTCTAGACCTACTCCAACATTTACGTCTAATACACCTGAATTAAGTGCTAGACCAGCACCAGCTAGACTAGAAGCAATTACTACATTATCACCAGAAACATCAAGTCCACCACTAGCATTTACTGCAAAAACACCTGTTGTGAAGCTAAGTCCTGCACCAGCAGCACTAGAAGCAATAGATACACTAGTACCATTTACAGTAAGTCCATTATTAGCACCTACGCTTAATACGCCAGAATTGAGTGTTAAGCCATTCCCAGCAGCACTAGAAGCAATAGATACATTAGTACCATCTACAGTAAGTCCACCACTAGCACCCACGTTAAATACACCATTCGTTAGCGTAAGACCATCACCAGCAGTACTAGAAGCAAGTGTTACATCATCACCATCAATTACAAGTCCACCACTAGCATTTACTGCAAAAACACCTGTTGTAAAGCTAAGTCCACTACCAGCGGCAAGTGGATTTATAGATACACCATTCACATCAGCGATAATGCCTTCATTTGGAACAATATCTATCTTACTCCCATTGTCAGTTAAGCCAAGACCAGCTAAATCACTAGCAACTTGTGCAGTATCTAAAGAAACTACATTATTATTTCTTGATAAACCTGTACCAATATCCGTTAACAGTGCTAACTCAGAACCATCGATACCAGCAACCCAAACAGATGCAGATTCATCCCATATAAGATTGGCTCGTGGATCTGTACCTCTGTCTATTTCTATACCAGCATCAACTCCACTTCCTGCGGAATTTCCTTTGGCTAATGTTATAATATCATCAGTTATTTCTAATTGAGTCGTATTTACAAAAGTGGTAGTTCCATTGACTGTAAAATCACCATCAACTATTAAATTATTTGAAAATGTTCTGTTACCAGCTATAGTACTTTTCAATGTAACTGTATCACTAGTTACTTCTAATGCATCTGAATCAACATTAACGCTATATACACCAGTTGTGTATGCTAACCCACCACCTGCACTAAGAGGATCTAGGCTAAATGTTAAATTTGTGAGTTCTAAACCATCACCAGGTACGTATATTGCATCTTGTGATGCTTGTGATACCAGTCCATCAACATATAGTTTGTTGACTAATTCATCATCTGTTGTTGGAGCATCTGTATAAAGCAGTTTAGCTCCTGTTAAAAAATTGATTTCAGTAGTACTATCTAAAGATACTTGACCACCTGTTAATTTGTTAAGAACAATAGAATTATCCCTAATTTGCTTTCCGTGTAATTTACTCATTTCGTTATTTTTTTTTGTATATTGACTTATTATAGATTATATATTAAATATTAAAACTCTTATTTATATATCTTGATAAAAGAGCTATTTGATATTTAATATATAAACAAAATTAAATACCACTATTTATAACTTTTAAGAAAAAAAGGTATTTGATATTTAATATATAAACAAAATTAAATAACGAAATGAGCCAATTAGACGGAAAGCAAATTAAAAATGATTCTATTACCCTTAATAAATTAACGGGTGGTGACCAAACATTTTCAGTAGGAACAACTCTTAATTTTAACACAGGATCTGTACTAACAATAAGTGCTGACTCCATATCAGCACCAAATTCAGTCGTAAATAAACAATATGTAGACTCCGTTGTAGAAGGATTAGACGTAAAAGAATCTGTGATTCTTAGAATATTTGATGATGCTACTGTATTAACTGGTGAACAAACTATACAAAGTGTTGTTTTGGTTGATGGTGATCGAGTTTTGGTAAACAGAACAACCGCAACTACTGATAGTAATTTATATATAGTAAGAAGTGGTGCATGGGAAGTTGCTTTAGATGCAGTTCCTAATGATACTTTAACATCTGGTTCTTTTGTTTTTATAGAAGAGGGTGATTTCTCTAATAGTGGCTTTGTTCTAATTACTTCTGATGAAGATTTAGCAGAAGTAACGCCATTACTATCATGGACACAATTTACTAATGCTAGTCTAGTGAATACTGGTGTAACACCAGATACTTATGGTGATGAGACAACCAATACTGTTCCAACTTTTACAGTAGATTCTAAAGGTCGAATTACAAGTGCTAGTTCATATACAATAAATTTAGGAATAGGTGCTGCTGAGGATGGTTCTTACACAGATGGTATTTTTAATGATTTTACTGAAACTACACCAGTTGGAACAGCAGTAGATAGATTTAATGAGGTTTTGCTTTTATTAGCACCAGCACCACCAAAGAATTGGAATAATACAATTACTTCACTATCGTTTGTAGAGAGTCCTAGAAATGCTAGAACCTTAACATCTGGTACAACTATAAATAATTTATATACTGATAATACACCAACACTTTCTAGTTATAGTGGTTCTCAAAATATAGGAATAGGGGAAGATGCAAGAGTAACAACTGGTGTGTTTGAATTATTAGACAATGGTGTATCTTTAGAGACTTTTACATTAGATGGTGAAAATACAACAGCTAATACTAGTGGATATTTAAGACATAGTGCATCTGTTGATACTTATGATGGTCAAGCTGGTAAGGCTGGGTTTTGGACAGGTATAACTAGCTTTTCATTCGGTTCTACTGCTTTTCCAGCAATAACACCTTCTAGTACTGAAAGAACAGTTACACTAACTTATCCAGGTAATAATTCACCAGTTGAATTAGATTATTATATTGATTCGCCATTAGCAGTAAGCATATCAAATGCAAGTGCTGATTTCCCAGCTATGAATAATTTTATAAGTGGTCTACCATCTTTGAGCGTTGGGGATTCTATAACAAATATAGCCTTTGATATTGAAAATGTTGCTTCATTCTTCTACTCACCTAATGATGTTTGGCAGATACAACAAGGTGTGGTAAACTCACAAACTGGTGATCCAGATGCAGTACCAACAACAAATGGGGAGACTGGTGTATCAACTGGTAATTCAACAACAATAAGAAATGCTCAATTTAGTGATACGAGTGTATCGTTTTCAATAAGAGGAAGAAACTCAATAGGTGTGTATGGTAGTACAGAAACAGTATCATCTAATACAACTAGAATAGATACAGTATCTGATGAAAGTAATAGATTTACATCTGGTGCAGGTTCCTATCCAACAACTGGATTTGGTAACAATTATGACTCGACACAATCTTTATTAACAGGTAGTTATGTAAACGAGTTACTTTTAATTAATGGTACTTATGAGTATCCAACTGGTGACTATACTGCTTTTGGTGCAGATAATTATGATAATGCTACTGGAACTAGATTTGCGACATTCAAGTTCCCTAATGCATTTACTAACAACTCAGCTTTTACATTAAATATTAATACCTCTAGTGGTATAACACAAACAACCAATGAATCAGATATGTTATTGGAAGTAAAAATAGAAGGATCTACTTCTTCATCTTGGGTTGATGCTGATAGTGGTTATGCTGGTGTTGGTAATCCAGGCTCTGGTGCTGATGGTGTTGCATCAGTTGTTGTAGCAAGTTCTACTCCAACTTCTAGAAGAATAACATTTGGATCTGCTGCCTATACAGGCGATTTAATAATAAGAATAGGATTTACTGCTGGTTCTTCTAAGACTTTTAGAAGCATAACAGTAAGTGGTATATAATAAAAATAAAAGAGAATAAGAAATGGCATTATCATCAGAACAAAAATCGAGTAGATTATTTAAAAAGTCTTTGGGAGCAGGGGAAACTTTGTTATCTAGACAATTTTTCGAAGAACCTAGGTTAGGGAGTGCTACTGTTCTACCTGAACAAATATGGACAGAAGCGGGAACTATACCTTCAACTGCACCAACACTTTCAAACAATGGAGAAGATGGTGTTGTTAAATATTTAGAACTATTAGAATTAACACATGTTGCTGGATCTAATAATTTATCTTACTTCTCATCAGAACTAATAGATGCTATACCATTTAACTTTGGTGATGGTAGTTATAATTATGGTCTGTTTAAGAACAATGGAACAACTGTGATAAATTTTGGTGAAGGAGATTGGTTACTTGATACTTCAGCTGGACTTCTTACATTTTATGGTAGTTTACCAAGTGGTGTTAGTGCATCAAATCCACCAAAGATTAGTTTCTATAAATATATAGGTACTAAAGGTCTAGGAACAAGTTCTTTACAACCAGTATACCAAACAGTATCACCATCTACAACACATAATGGAACTGCATCACTAACTAGTATAGTGTTAACACAAACACCATCTATCGCATTTACTGTTGAAATATATGTTAATGGACAAAGACAAAGCCTTGGTGAAACTAATACATCAAATTGTTGGTTTGGTACTGTAAATAGTGCTATTTTATTTACAAATTTGAGTTCAAATGATGCATTTGTATGGAATGCAGATGGATCGGGCTTTGAACTAGACACTGATGATATAATTGATATAGTATATGCATATGAAGCTTAGTAAAAAAAATACTAAGTTTCATATATTATTAACACTGTGTCTGCTGTAGATAAGTGATAACCAGCTACATTACCATTGAAATATAAACCACTCCCTTGTTTTATTTGACTATAAGAAAGCACTGAAGCACCATTATCATCACTAAAATAACATGGTTCAGTAACAACCCCGTTTCCTATTGCCTGAGCTTGTCCATTTATAAATACTCTAACACTTGTTATTAGATTAGGTGTTCCACTTATATCAATACCAGTATATCGATTAATATCACTAGTTGCTCCTAATGGATTTTCTCTTTGGGATATAGTATCAGAAGATACAATTTCAGTACTTGGCAACCACTTGAATTTACCATCCTCATTTGATAATATATATCCATTAATAGCATCACCATGAATACTAGTGTCCAATTTACCAACATCTATACTATTATCTATTACATCAAATGAATAAGATGTATCATCACTATTTTGTACCTCTGTTACTTGAATAGTATCTGTGCTTGAAAATTCTAGTGATGATGACTCTATAAGCGATATAAGTTTATACTCTCCTTGATTATCAAATACACCATCGTTTATGATTACAAGAGAGCCGTTGGATATTAAAACCTCACCATAGTTTAATAGAGTTCCTTCTATTTCTAAATCACCATATATCAAATATTGGTGATTTTCTGGTACTATAATATAATCATCAGCTGCAATTTTATTTTGTACCTTTAAAGAATCATTTGAATAATGTTGTATTAGTTGAAAAAATTGACCATTATATAAAAGTGAGTATATCACTCCTGATTTAATATCATTAGGTACTATATTTACTAAACCATCATCGCTAGCTTTTTTTATAATAATATCACCTAATCCATTTATATTAATAGTCGATTGTACGCTAGTATTGTCAATATCAAATGATGTAAGTAATATAGTGTTTTTGACATATTCACTATACTCAGTCTCTGTTGTTGATTGGTATGAAATACCATCTTGTGATGTTGTATTAACTTCTATAACTTGGTTTAAATTCTCTTTAATCCAGACACCATCTGGGTATACACCATCATATCTATAAACTGCATTTTTTTGGTCATTAATCCTGATAGAATCACCATTGTTAGGTTCTGTTTCTAACCATTCAGATGAATTCCACTCGAATACTATACCAGGAGATTTACTATCCCATATACCACTCAATGAATCACCATCTCCTAAACCACCTAGATATCTAGAACCAGTTTGGGGTGTGTTAACTGGTGATGTTATAATTGATTTAACAGAGTCTAACCATTGTGAAGATCCAGAAGATTCTCCACTACTAAACTCAACCCAGTTATTATTATTTGTTATTACCTCATCTACCTCGTCAAATATTAATTGGTATGTTTTATCTTCTGATTTTACATAACAAAGCATACCCCAATCCCTTCTTTCCTCGATAATACTATTTCTATTAGATATATCATCCTTGGAATGTACACCACCCTTTATCTCCGAGGAAAATGCAGATGCTATTGGATCTAAAGAATCATTCGGTCTTATTGATGCAGTTATTAGTGTTCCAGTATTTTGACTCATTTGCTTATTTTATTTTTAATTCTTTATATTAACTTATTTGAAAAGTTCCTATCGGTGAATTTTGAACCGTGTTTGTTATCCATATCTCATAATTTGATACAAATCCGTGTATATTTTCAAATCTCCAATCTGTTCTAACTCTAGTAAATGCACTATTTGGTTGTCCATTAACTGTGAAACTAGGTGTTTTTGATCCAATTACAGAACTTGGCCATGCAAATATCAAATGTTGTTCATCCCCATCTATGCCATTATAGTTTTTATTTTTAGAGTTCGATAACTCATTCCCATTCCCAACACCAGCACCATTAAGACCCTTTATAAGTTCAGAAGTTACAAGACCTGATATGGCAACAACTGCTCCTGGATTACTACTTAGATTAGGATTATTTAGACTACTTAAATCTATTCTACCCCAATATATTCTATTTTGCCATATTAGGTTAACAGAACTATTACTTGTTTCTGTACCATCTGATGATGACATAGAAAATTGGTTAGTTTCTTGTGAGCTACCAGTTACACTGTGTGTACCAGATGTTAATTTAGTACCACTTTCGTCTAATCCAGTTGGTGTAAAAGTTTGTCCATCAACTGTTATGAGTGTTATGGGATCTGTTTTTTTATCAACACTCCAATTTAATGTTAAGCTATTAGTTGATAAACCAGAAGGATTGCCAAATTCTCTAATACTAGCACCTGATAAGGTTAATGATGATGATAATGGTATATAGGGATATAATAATTTATTCCACATTTCTTGCATATCAGTTGGATTCTCAAATGTTGTCCCAGCATCTATACCACCAACTTTAACAGGTACTGGATCTGAATTCACGAATGTTGTGTCATTCGAACCATTTGCATCCTCTGAGCGTAACCATAGAGTATATATACTATCCCTAACATCTTTTGCTGCTATAAGGTTAGTATTGTTGTCTTTTAATTTATTTATTACTACAAGTAAATCATCTAACTCGTTAGATAATGTTGATCCACTTCCTACTGTACGTACTGCCATATAAAATTAATACTTTTTATTATATATTAATTTTAGAATTTCAGTTTATGTAAGATTTATTCAATATGTTTATATTCTATCCTTTAACTCCCATATAAAGTATTTATTGTTATCATTCTTCACTAAATCACCATTTATAATATCTGATATAATATCTATTAAATTACTATCACTTCCAAATTCTAATCTTTTTGAAAGAACACGTTCTAAGTTTTCTCTTGTCATTAAATCAAACATTCTTATTGTTATGTTATCACTTAGCATAACATCTTTATTCTTTAGTTCATTATAATAGAAGTCTATTACATTACCTTTTATGACCTCCATATCTTCATCTGTATAAATAATAACATTTACATCCTTATAAGACCAAGCACTGACTCTAAAAAGTCTTTTATCAGTATCAACTATATCTATATCACTTAGATTAGTGTCATAGTAATCTGCAAGGTATTTTTCCATAGAAACATTTGCCTTACCCAGACCTTTGTATAAAGTAGTTTCTAGTTCTATTAAATTATAATCCTCTGATTCAAAGAACTTATAATTTTCAAATGTCATTATACTATCTTTTTCCATAGCTACTCTATCTTCTATAACGTCTTTTAAGACCTTATCAGCACCTTTAATACCATTTAACTTATTCTTTGTAAGGAAGTTATCAAACCTCTTTGTACCAGGCTTTAAATACCTTTTTAACCGACTTGGTTTTATTTTCCACTTTTCTATATATTGATCAATTAAAGAATTGATAATTTCATAGTACTTATTAGCATCCTCTCTGTTATTTATAGACATTATGTTATTAATTTTTATGTCTTTATATATTAAAAACGAATAGCTTATAATTAATATATATAGTTCAAACTACTTATTAGCAAATTAAAACTTGTTAATGCAAAACAATATATTAATATATAGACTATGAATTTAAGAGAGGTAAGAGCTTATTATAATACTAAACCAGTTGAGTTTGTTTTAAAGGAAAACTATAACTTAGTAGAGGATAGGGAATACATCCCTAGATTTTCGCTTAAAAATGTTAAAGAAATACAAGATGTTCCGATTAACCAACCAATAAAATATTCTGAAAAAATAGCAATTAAAGCCATAAAATATGGTATGATTTTTTTAGTAAACTATAAAGGTGCAGAAGATGACCACTTTGCTGGACACGAAAGAGTTGTTTATTTTATGGTGCTTGGTCGTTCATCTAAAGGTAAGCCTTTGCTTAGAGGGTGGCACATGAATGGTTGGTCAGTGTCTAATAAAAGACATATCAATAAAATTTGGAGGCTTTTTAGAACTGATAGAATATTATCAATGACATTTACAGGCTCTTTTTATAGATTACCACCTAGTGGTTATAATGCTAATGATAAGGGAATGAGAGGTGGTATAATAGCTAAAGCTGATTTTAATCAGATAAGGAGAAACCAACAGAACTTAGTTAAGCAGAATACAATACAAAATAGAGATGATATAACTATTGGTGATGAGAAAAGGAAATTTGCAACAGTTGTTGCAGAAACAACTGACACACAACTAAACTTAGACAAACCAATGGACAATGCTTATATAAATAATGCAAAGGATTTACAAAGTATTAGAATTTCTTTTTGTAAATCAGTATATGGGTCAAAATATATTGCTATATTAGGAGCATTGGGACAACCTGGTAATACAGTAAAAGTTTTAGACCAAAACAATAAGCAAGTAGGTGTCTTTAAAGTACTAGATTCTATAACTGGGCAAGTATTAAAGAATATAAAAGCAGTAAAGGGAAATAAATTATATGACCTTTATGTATTTGATAAAAAATTATAATATCTATGAAATATCTAAACCACATATACGAAGAACTAAGCATTTCTGATTTAAATCACAAAAACCTTAATAAGTACATAGACAACCTATTATTTAGACTAGGTGAATATGAAAGCTATATAGTAGAAGATGCAGAAAAGCTAAAATCTATTGATGTTAAGATAATAATTAGAGAGTTAAGAAATGAATTTACAGACGAGTTTATAAAAGAGCTTAAACTAACAAGCTTTATCTTAAACATAAATGAAATACTTAGACAAGATAACAAACATTCTAGAAGGTTAGTAATTAACACTTTTAAAAGATATTATGCTTATCTAGAAAATATTAAAAAAGATAAGGTTAATAAAGAGATTGAATCTATTAAGGGATTTGATACTTGGAAAAAATACGTAAATAAGAAATAATATATAAAGAAAATAATCAACTAATATGAAAAAAATAAAAATACAAAAGTTTAACGAGTCACATAGTGAAGAGAAAAGTGAGAACTATATGTTTTTTGCTAACCTAAATCATGTTTGTAGAATGGTATCAGAGATGATGTGTATGGATAAGGGTGATGTAGATGAAATCTTAAAAGAACATGATTGGGCAAATGACCACCTATCTAAATCTATGGAGTCAATACAACATGTTTATAATTTTCTATTAGCATGTGAAAAGGGTGAAAATCCAGAAGTACCAGAAGAGTGTAGAGACACACAGCACCACGATATGCATAGTGAAGACACACAAGGGCATGATACGCATAGTGGTGAAATGCACGATGATGATATGCATAGCGAACAAGAAATGGAAGAAGATATGAAAATGGAATCTAAAATATCTAAGTTTAAAGACTTTAAATAATAGAATAAAATTTATAAGAAAAAAGACCATTAGTTTGGTCTTTTTTTTGAATTATACCCAACAAAATATAATATAATAATATAACTGATATGAGTACAAGTAAATCATATGACCAAGCTGAGGTAGATAGAATAGAGAAAGCAAAAGAGACTAACGAAAAGCTAGAAATTTTTTTTGAAAACAAAAGGAAAGATTGGAACAATAAAGTGAAGCCAATATTTGAGGTTTTAAAATTAGATCCAACAAACCCTGGTAACTCTAAAAAATTACTAGACTACCAATCTATGGCATTGGTATATAGACAAGATATAAATGACCAAATAAACCTATTCCTTAATAAAAGGAGCAAAGAGTCTGTAAAGTTAAAGGGATTAAAGCAAGAGAAGTTTATATTCTATGCAACAGGCTTTGGTATAAAAACCAATCTAGGAGAAAAGGGCATATTGATAGATGGTCATATAGCACAAAATCAAAGAACTATGGAACTTATAGAGTCTTACATTCAGTTTCTAAGAGATACTGTCAAAAATATTGAATCCTTTGGATATAGTATTAAAAACATAATTGAATTATTAAACTACTTAGGTAGCCAATAGAGAGAACGCAATATGAATAATATAAGTTTTAAGTTGAAAAAAAATTGGGAAATTAAGTCTGACTTACTTGAAAATGGATCTCAAATTATCTTCTATGAGGGTCATATATTCGAACCAGATGAAAATAGTTTATATGTGATAAGTAGCCCAGTTGGTACTAGGACACTCTCGCTAGAACAGATGAGAGAACATGATAAATTTATGGAAGTAAAGCAACATAATATGAATATAACTAATACTGATGATGAGGTAACTAATGATGAAGTTGTTAATAACTGGAGAATACAACTTGATGTCAAAACTACTAAAAGTAAGCTCAAAGAAGTTCAGGTATTAATTGAAAAGCATATATATCCAATTCTTTAACTCTTAACCTTTGCCTTCTTTGTATTACTAACACTTTTTTTACCCTCTTTACCAGCTTTAATCTTTTTGGTAACAGTAGCCTTTCTTTCACTCTTTGATAATGACTCGGCTTTTTTCCTAGGTAAACACCTTTGCATACTTTTTCCTTCTGGCATACTCCCACAAGATCCTGCTATATTACCTTGTGTATCTATTCTAACCCAATCATCGTCAAACCATTTGTCTAGAGCTTCATTCTTCTTCCAAGAACCACCCCAACTATTATATTTTTTAACTGCTGCACCATTTGAGTAAGCACTAGGATATACATCAAAGCCTTTACCATCATTCGGAGAGTCGTATGTCTCGCCTTTGTGTCTAACAGATGCAACACCACCGTGTCTAGTTCCCTTAACCCATCTAAGTGCTTTCTGCCAAAGTTTTTTATCAGTTGCAGTGTTTCCTTTGGACTCATTTTTCGAAAAATCTTGAAATTTAATTAAAGTTTTTCTATCTTCCATAACACCTATCAATTGTTGTATCTCTTTCTCTATCATAGAAAGACCTTCATCAACAGAAGATACCTTTTTACTAAAATCTATTTTATTCCCAACAATCTTCATCATAAACAAATCATCAATCTCAAACTCAAATCTTATTGGGTTATCATCTATCACAAAATTTACAATTAGTTCATTATCATTATCCCCTTCCCATTGATACATAAGGTCAGATCCATTTGTAGAGTTTTTCAACAAATCACTCAACTCCTGCATCTTAGCATTTATATTATCAGAGTCTTTACTTTCGTTTATAAAATTTAAATATTTCTTTATCATAATACTATATATTATTTTCAAAACTTGTATTTGTTACATATTATCATAATCTAAATCTTCTAAGCCTAAATAATCCATAAACTCACCTATTGCATTATTAGTATCTTCTTTACTGAAGTAGCCAGTGAGTTCCATTACAATATCACCTTCACTCATTCCATTCAGTATCGATTTTTTAAAAATTGAATATAAACCAGTATATACACGTCCTTGTAATTGTCCTTCAAAATTACTTGGAGAGTACTGTGCATGTCTTGATGAAGAGTTTGGTGGTGTGCCTTTCTTAACAGCACCAGATGATATATCGGAAAAAAACTCAACACCATCAACAACAATGTTGCCTCTAGTATTAATCTCTATTTCTCTACCAAATAAGCTAAGTATTTTACTTTTTTTACTTTCTTTCATCATTCTTTGTTTAAAGCTATCTATGTTTTTCATCTTGTGTTATTTTTTTTATACAAATATATATTAAATAAGAAGTATGGCAAAACTTGTAATGATATATTCAACTATTTAATATTTATGGTCTATAACATTATAATGTCTGTTGTGTAATACATTATAGTTTATTTATGACAACAAATTATTTTTTTCAAATACAAATACAAATAAATAAAATGTCTGATAAAATAAAATTCAAAATTAAAAATGATATGTTTCCCGATTTCATATCAAAATTAAAAGACTTAACGAATATTGATAAGACAATAAAGTTAAAAATAGACAGGGATAATATACTTATGTACTCTATGCTAGGTAGTGGTTCTATAATGGTAGCTTTTAAAAATTATATCCTAAAGACTAGCGATTATCTAGAAACAAAAGAAGATATAGAATACACATACGATATTATTATCACTAGTTGTGATAAGTTTGTAAAGAATCTTAGTTTTATAAAAGAAGAAGATTTAATTGGTATGGTTATTACACATAGAGATTCTAATGAGGATGATGATGTTAGGGTTGCTAGAAAAATAGAAATAAAGGGTGGTAAACTAAAAGTAAATTGGCTAGCAGGTGAGTACTATGAGGTGAGAGATTTAACCAAAGAAAAATTAGAAGAAAATCTTGACTTAGACAATAGAACTTGGAACTTTTCTCTTACACAATCACAATTTAGTGATGTGAAGAAGCTATCAAAAATAAACACTGACAATATAATAACGTTCAATGTTGATAAAGGAAAAGTATCTATATTTGAAAGAGCAGCATGGGATTTAGAAATTGGGATGATAGAAAATATTGATAAGAACTTTATATTTAATAAGAGGTTTTTAAAGTGTGTTGATGAAACAATGGAAAACATAGAGTTTAGTTTGTTCGACACTTTCATACTTGTCAAAAACAACGATAACAATCTGATGTTGTCATATGAACAAGATTTTTCAGATGAAGATTTATAAAAAAATAAAAAATATATGATTGATAGAGATAACGACTTAGACTTAAAAAAACCTATTTTTGTTCTATATGTTAATGGTGAAGGATATTCAAGACATAATACAGAAGAAAAGATAGATCATTACAAGCATTACTTAGAAAGGGATAATATAACACTTGTTGTTATTGTATCCGATAGGGATTCATTAGAAATAGTGTGGAATGGTAGTGATTACATGAAATCTGATCAACTACTACAAACTGATATTGATAAGATAAAGAAAAGTATGTGTAAAATATATGAAGTGGTATCCGAAGATATTACAGATGCTAACATAAAAAGAAAGTTAAGAAAATATCTAATAGAAGATATACTAGATGAATAAAAAAGTAATACACGGCGACTGTTTTGACTATATGCCAAATATAGCAAGTAAAAGTATAGACTTGATATTTGCAGATTTACCATATGGGACTACTAAGTGTAAGTGGGATTGTATTTTACCACTAGATAAACTATGGTTAGAATATAAGAGAATAATCAAAGATGATGGTGCTATATTATTGTTTGCTCAGACACCATTTGATAAAGTTTTGGGAAGCTCTAATTTAGAAATACTAAGAAAGCATCTGTTCAGAATAAGACAAAAATATATGGGAAGGTAGATAAAGATGTAAGTGGGGGTGGTGAAACAATAAGGTATCCTAGAAGTGTACAGATATTCCCTTCTGATAAGCAAAAAAAACAAATTAAATGGAACTATACACCCAACACAAAAGCCGTTAAAACTTATAGAGTTTTTCATAAAATCGTATACAAATAAGGATGACTTAGTATTAGATAATGTAGCGGGTAGTGGAACAGTTGCCGTTGCGTGTGAGAACTTAGAAAGAAATTATATAGTCATTGAAAAGGAAATAGAGTATTATAATATTATATTGAAAAGATTAGAAATTAATAAAAATTTATGAAATTACATTAAACATAGTACTTAGTAAAAACTATAAATAAAAACGAATAATAAACAAAAACTCTATGAAGGCTGAAACCAAAAAAGAAATAGAGTCATTGAAAAAACAAGCGAGCAAGCTAAAAAAGGAAGTTGATTACTACAACGCCTTACAGCTTGCTCTTTGTTAACCCCCGCTAATTTATTTAGTGGGGGTGGATGACTAAAATTAGTATTAAACGGAAGCTATGGTGCTTTTGCTGCTCCTTACTTTATCTTATATAATAACCACGTTGCTGGTACTATTACATCAGAAGGTAGGGAACTTACAAAAAAGATGGACAAAGATAATGAGGACTATTGGTACAAACAATGGCACTTAGACTTTGAATTGCATAAAAAACTATACATTGATAATGTAACACAAATATCTGAAAAAGAACCAGTTAGTATATATGGTGATAGTGTAGATGGGAAGTCCATTATAAATACACTAGAGGGTAAATTTACGATAAAAGATCTTTATGATAAACAAAATAAATTATCTATCAGAAAAGATAAAGAAGTTATACCTGTTAACTTTAAGTCATTAAATTGGACTGATGATGAAAAAATACATTATTCTAAGGTGAAGAATATAATTAGACACAAAACTTCTAAAAAGAAATGGAAAATAAAGAGTGGTGGTAAGGAAATCATTATAACAGAAGATCATTCCCTAATTGTTTTTAGAAATGGTGAAAAAATGGAAATAAAACCAAAGGAATTAAAAAGTGGTGATAGAGTTATAATACATAATTAAAAAGACTATAGACAGAATAGAACTAGCATATGAAAAAAGAAAATTATAAACTTTTAGAAATTGAAAGTGTAGAAGAAATTGGAAGCTTTGAGGATGAATACGTATATGATTTAGAAATGGAAGACGAATCACATACCTTCATAGCAAATGATATATTAGTACATAACACAGATTCAATTTTTGTATCATTCAAACCATGTATGGATCACTGTGATTGGAAAAATAAAGTATTTAACAAAGAGTATTTAAACTCTATTGATAAACCATTCATAGTATTATCAAGAACTAAACTAGATATAGACAATCCAAATTTAGTTGGGAAAATTATATCTAATAATAACACGGAAGATGATATTGATAAATTTGAAGAACTTTTAAAAAAGCCACATGATTTAATTTTAATGGATGGGTTTTACTCTAATAACAGAGATATAGTAAAAATTGTTAAAGACATGAACTTTGGTGATAATCTAATCTGGAACTGGTCTAATGAAGTTGACTTTATCAACGGGATTGACCAAATAAGATTTGCTAACTTCTTCAAACAAATGCTTGATGAACATGCTGATAGTTATGGTGTTGAGAATAAAGAAGATTTTGAATTAGAAAGAATATCAGAGTCTATTATCAATATAGCTAAGAAAAAGTATATCCAACACATATTATTCGAAGATGGAATTCCTTATGAAAGAATGGATTATATATTCCCAAAAGGTGTTGAATTAGTTAGATCATCAACACCCGCATTTGCTAGAACTAAGATTGTTGATATTGTAAAGTATTTATTTTCTCACCCAGATACATTTAATATAAAGGATTTGTTAAGATTAGTTAAAGACCTTAGAAATGAGTTTGAATTAGCAGATATTGATGATATATCAATGCAATCTTCCGTTTCTAAATATGATGTTAAGGTTATAAACGATAAGTCGTTACCACTTCAATTTGTAAGTGGTGCACATTTTGCAGTCAAGTCGGCAGCACATCACAACTATCTATTAAACGAGAACAAGTCACTACAAAATAAGTACGAGTTTATAAAATCTGGGACTAAAATAAAGTACTATGTTTGTAAGGATAAAAAGATAACAGGTATGTTTGCTTATATAAGAGGATCTTATCCTATCGAAATGGCACCAGAGATTGACTATGATACACAATTTTCTAAGTCTATACTATCACCTATAAATTCTATTATAGAGCCACTAGGGATGCCAGAAATAACCAAAAGGTTATCAGTGGTAATGGATATATTCTCTGGGTTTGGTATGTCACCAAATAAAAAGAAAAATGACGATGATGATTTGGGAGATATTCACGATGATGGCGATGATTTTCCATGGTAATTAAAACAAAACTCTTACTATTTCATATAATAGTAAGAGTTTTTTAATTATGCATATAAGGAAGGAAATAATACAAGGTGTTGAATATAATTTCTATAATGATATAGATTATAAAACTGTCTTAAATCACTGTAACGAAGGCACAGATGGGTTTATGTATATTCTTATTAAAGATTTAGAAGAAGAAAGCAAAAAATTTGAAAGAAGTTCTAAAATAAATAATATATTAAATAATACACCAATACTTACAATTGATAATATAAATAACTCATACATATCATCTTACCTTTATGGGTCAGAAGACATTGATACATTTTTGAGTATAATAATAGATAAAATAAGAAGAGATTATAATAATACCAAGTACTAGGAGAGTAAACCATATATTTAGTGAACTACTTAACCGCTAAAGGCGGTTAAGTTTCAAGAGTCAACACTTCCTCTAATGAGGACAGTTCGTCATGATTTTCGGTGGCAGTCCCTGACACCGTATTATTTTTAATTAAAGCAAAGTTTTTAATGTTTATAGCTGCATTAATATCTCTATCATGTTGTGCGTTACACTCCTTACAAGACCACTCACGGTCTTTAAGCGTTAATTCGTGGTTTATGTCTCCACAACTAGAACAAGTCTTGCTAGAGGGATCGTATCTACCTATTTTAAGTAGATTAACACCATACCAATCACATTTGTATTCTAGCATAGTGGTAAACATACCCCACCCAACATCTGAAATAGCCTTGGCTAGTTTTCTATCTTTCATCATGCCTTTAATATCTAAATCTTCTATAGCTATAGATTGGTTCTCTTTAACTAGTCTAGAAGATTCCTTATGTAAAAAGTCTTTCCTTTGAAAAGCCGTTTTTTCATGTATTTTTGATAATTTCCTTTTAGTACGTACTCCTTTGTTTCTAGAGTATTTCCTTTGTGTATATTTTAACTTTGATTCATTATTTTTTAAATATCTAGGATTATTGACTTTATCTCCTTTTGAGAATACCATAAAATCTTTAATGCCTAAATCTATACCAATGGTCGTCTCAGCTTTTATGACTGGCTTAGGCTTTCTGCCTACACCAGTATCACATGATATGCTTACATAATACTTACCAGTTGGTCTTCTAGATATAGTAGCGAACTTTATCGCTCCCTTTGCCGCTCTATGCAACTCAATTTTTATACCTTCTCTGAATTTAGGTATGGATAGTTTTCCATCATCAAAATATATATTTTGTGGTATATGGAACGATTGCTTACCACTCCATTTAGACTTAAATTTAGGATAGCCACTTGTTTTTCTACGAAATCTTTTAAAAGCATTATCTAGGTTTTTAATTGGTGCTTGTAAGGTTTGGCTATTTATTTCTTTTAACCACTCAACATCTTTTTTAAGACCAGGTATTTGCTTTATTAGGTAGTAACAATCAAAAGGAGTTGTTTTATTTTCGTTAGAAGAATTGTTTACCTCCAACCCTATATTATATATGAATCTAGCAGAACCAATATGTTTATTGATTAGTTCTACTTGTTCCTTATTTGGATATAATCTGTACTCAAATGCTCTTAACATAATGTATATATTAATAAATATCCCTTCTCTATTACTATTCTAGATTTTATTTGTATATTTGCCTACGCCTTACATCACATCGGCTGAAGACCAATGTGTTTCACGACATGATTTTATAAATTAATATATAGTATATAAAAATAATGTAAAATATGAATGCCCTTATGAGATATGATGGTTATACATCAAGTGATAGAGTGGATGATTTACTAGATAAAATATTAAGATATGGAATTGGTTCTATAACAGAACTTGAAATATCATTTTTAGACTCATATTCATGTAATGAAGAAGAATCCATACATAATATTATAATAAAAGAAGAATCTGAAAAGGTTTTTGAAGATGATGATAGTAACTTTAGGTTTGAGTATTCACATACTGAAATTCTTGATGAAGAGAGGCATTTTATAGGTACTCTATATGTACCAGATATGATTTTAAATAAAAGACATAAAATAGAAGGTATATTAAGTGGTAAAATAATATTATTCCATAATGGTACTACATCACCAGACTTTTATCATTTTATTGATAATAAAACACATTACGATGTATTTGAGTTCTGTTCTAGACTAGAATATGAATTAGATATGTTTATTGATTATGTAATAGGTGAGATAACTAATAATGATTTCGAATCAAAGGTTTAAGGTTTAAATTTTAAAGATTTCTGGGTAAGTCAGCATCTGTATCTTCTGGCTCTATATTCTCATCATCCTCTAAATCGCTATAAAAGTCTTCCTCCTCTAAATAATATTCATCAGATTTTCTTCTTTTTTCTTTCTGTATCTGATTAACATAATAACCAGCGATTATAAATTCAGTACCAGCCCAAAGTAAAAACTCTGACATTGTCATAAATTTATAATGGTGTAATAAATATAATACCATACCAGTCTGTCCTATTATAAAACCAATTGATGATTCAAACCTTTTCTTAGAGAAAAATGATGGCTCATCAGAATATATTTTACAAAATTCTCTAATCACCCATTTCAAATTCATCCAACCAAAGAATCCGTATATAAATATGTTTCTATTTTTTTTAGTATCAGTACAATTGTCACTACATCTTCTTTTACTAGTACCTGTTTTTAAATTTACTTGAATAGTTTTATTGCCTCTTGATCTACTCTTTGACACATCTAGGTTAATTACGTATCTCTTTGATTTCTTGTTTTCCATACAGTATATATTATTTTATGAAAATAGATTATTAATATATAAGCCATATTTGATTATGGGCTTAACGAAAACATTACAATCTTTGCTAAAAGAGCAAAACAAACACTTTATATCGGTTGATAATAAGTTTTTCAAAAGATGGAAATATATTATTATACTTATTATGAAAATGAATCCAAATTATAAACATTGTGTTATATACAGAAAAAGGTATAAAAGACTAAATTACTTTGTGGTTGTTGGGTTAAAATATAGTGGTGAAAATGTTAAGAGGAGAACTTCGGGATTTGCTAAAAGATATATAAACCGACATAGAAATTATAGATGTATATATTGTGATGATAAGTTAAATTATGATAATGCTACTTCTGATCATATAATACCAATAAGTAGTGGTGGTAATAACACGAAGGTTAATTTAATTGTGTGTTGTAGATACTGTAACAACGAAAGGGGAAATACTCCATTTAGAGAATACTTAAGATATAAAAACAAAAACTATAGAAGTATAAAATTCATATAGTGTTTATAAGTATTTTAAAGCCTCTATCTTCTTGGAATAATCAATATCGTTATAATTTGGCTTATATTTGTTTTTAGGAATCCATTTTAAGTCCATGACATCCTTGCTAAAGAAACCCTCTAGGTCAAGGCTTTTGTAAGCATTTGGTTTTACCTCACATAGTTTATTTAAGTCCTTAACTTTTGATATTTTATGTAACAATCTAAATGGGTCTTCAACATTTTTTTTATCAACAATATCTTCAAATAACTTTTTCCATAAAAATACAGGATATCCTTCTATTATTTTTTCTTGTGATTTCTTAAACCCTGCTAGGTCATTATCGAAAAAATATCTTAAATCTAAGTCATTAGTTTCTAAGAAGCGATAATCGGTGTTTATACCAACCATACCAAGACTATTAGGAAAAAATAAAGAATCTAAATATCCCTCAAATATAGTTAGTGGACTAGAAAAGTCTACATTTAATATATTAAAATAGTAAGATAGTTTATTATAGATAACCATCTGATTTATATCTGGTTCTTCAACATTTTCTTTACCATGGTTGGTCCATTCTAAAAGGTTTTCATAATTGTATATTTTAAACATTCTTCTTTTCCCCATCTTCAAATTACGAATTTGCATACCAAGAACCTTATCATCTCTTTTGTTGAGCATTATTATAATCCATTGAGATTCATTTTCGTTTATCCAAAATTTACCTTGATAAATGTTAGTATGTGCAGAAGGTGGTATTCCTCTATCTACTAGATACTTATATATACCACTATTAGTAACAATTGGCTTAAAATCTGATATCGGTGTTATATTTTCATTGAATACTCTTTCAAGTTCTGATAAATCAATTAAGTCATCAAACTTAGCATCTACAAAATCATTACTATAATCAGTATATGTCATAACACTATCTAGATATTCAATCATTTCTAATTTCTTATCAGGATCTATTTGTTCATTATGGTCTTTGGCAAACTTATCTAATGTAGTTTTTTTATCACAGTTAAAGCATACGTAAAAAAGTCTATTCAAATATAAGTTCCCTCTCTTAGCATTATTATTATTATGACTATCTCCACAGTAAGGGCATGCAAAATTGAATCTATCATTATAATCAATGACTTTTCTTTTCTGTGTGTTAGAAAATTCTTTACTAACTACCTTCTGTATTATATTTTTTATGTAATCTTTATCCATCATTATATATATAGTTTTAATGTAACTAAGTTCACTATATGATTGACATTTAACTATAATTTGGTATAATGTTGATTAGTTTCCCTCTTTCTTAGAATTTTTATTCTTATCTATGCTTTTTCGAGATTTCTTTCCTTTAAATTCCTTATTAAGTTCTCTTCTTTTATCAACTAGTTCTTTAGATAACTTAGCTAAATATTCTGTTTGTTGGTTATGTTGATTAGCAAAGTCGTCTTGTCTATTATCTGGTCCTTGTGGATAAAGCCTACTAGTCATGTTTCCAAATTGTGTAAGTGATAGTACTGAACTTTCTTTACCAGGTGTTGATATTTCTTCATCAAACTTTTTAATGGTCTTAGTAACATTGTCAGGATTTTTAGTTCTCTTAACAACATACTTTATAATATTGGGAAACTTTTCTTTGGTTATGTTAGCTATTAAATCTTCTATGTGTTTGGCATTTTTTAAATCATCATCAGAAAATCCTAATATAGCCTTTATACCAACTCTATCAGAAAATGCATTTATCCTATTCTTAAACTCTAGAAGTGCTTCTCCTTTAAGTACTTCTGTATTGGTGGTTATACCACCCCTAGAAGGTGATGAAACACCAATAAACTCACAATTCTTTAAATATTTTTTAACTAATTCGTTTTCCGTAGGTATTCCCACTAAAACTCTCTCATATTCTTTTTCATAATTGAACAAATATGCAAATTTTAGTAAGTTATTGTACATTAGGTACAACTCTTCCTCTGTTAGTATATTGTCTATAATCCAAGAAACACCCTTAATTATGGATTCTCTTTCATGTCCTCTTGCAGTAATTATAGAAAAAATTGAACCATTTGTCAAACACTCTTTAAAGTCTTGCCAAGATGGTCCATAATTTTCTTTACTAATAGCTTCCTTCACATCTAATAAAAAAGCATTATCTTCCCTGAGTCCATCGTCTCTGAATTCAGAAAAGGCTTTCTCTGGATTGTTATTAGACAATCGCCATTTATCAGAAGCATCTCTAACATTTGCATAAAAAGATGTAGAAATGCTTTTTTCAACCCATTTACCATCAACCAACTCTTCCATATGTATCGGTGTTGACATATCTAATACGTTATCATCCCAATCGAAACTATAATATAGGAGGTATTTATCCGAACTAGATTCGGATATGTATTGGTTAAAGCTTTTGAGCATTGGTATTATTTTTTCCTTTTTGAAAAAGAGTCAAAAGATTCTAATGCAGGAAGCTCTTGTGCTTCATCATCATCTTCATCATCATCTCCTTGAGCCTGTCCTTCTTCATCGAAGTCATCCTCTTTTTCAAAGTCATCAAAGCCTTGAACATCATCACCTTCTTCTTGTGATTGTCCTTCTTCTTGATCACCTTCTGTCAATTCAATAGTAAATTCTTCTACTACTTCATCGTCTTTTTCTGCCTTTACCTCAATAAATCCGTCTTTTTCACAAACTTCGATACAGTAATCGCCTATTTCAATTTTAGTTTTCATATAATTAATTATTTTTTATTATATATTAAAAATCTACATCCCTTTTATATAATAAAAATCCACTTGTTTTTAACATAAACAAGTGGATCTGGTATATTTGTTCCTTTACCTATTTCTTAGTTTTTTTAGTAGGTGCTTTTTTAGTAGGTGTCTTCTTAGTTGATACTTTTTTAACATCTTTCTTAACATCTTTCTTAACATCTTTCTTAGGGACTTTCTTCTTATTAGGTTTTTTCTTTTTAAAATCACCATCTTTTAAAGTCTTTTTCTTTACTTTTTCAACTTTTTGTAAAGGCTTACTAGGATTTTTCACAATAGGTTGTGCCACTCCAATGCTTGGTTCTTTTTTATCTGTTTTAATACCAAATAATTTCTTGAAAAATTTAATAATTGCTTTTATCATTTTTAGTTTATTTTTTCAGTATATATTATAGAATACAAATCCCTTTTTGTTAAAAATAGTAAACAAACCACCTAATTTAATATATAACATTATATGAAATTTAGGTATAGTAAGGAAAATGAGGAATTAATAGTATCAGAAGCATCTAGGATAGAATACCACCAAATGAGTATTTGGTTAACAAGACACGTAAAGGGATATAGGTATATGCCACCATTTAAAATGGGTGTGTGGGATGGTAAGCAGAAATACTTTAGAGATGGTAAAATAAATTTGGGACTGTGGAAAGAAGCTCTTAGAGGGTGTTCTGAAATAGGCGTTTCTTTTAGTGTAGATAATAAAGAAGATTTCCCAATAAACAGAGATGTTACATTAGATAAAGTTACTAAATTCTGTGATAACTTTTTTAAGACACACAAAGTAAAAAATAAAAAAGGCGAGTGGGTTAAATTTATGCCATATGAACACCAAATTCAGTCAGCATATAAGATACTTAAAAACAGATATTGTATGGCAGAAGTTGCCACATCTGGTGGTAAATCACTTATAATATCAATAGTTTTATTCTATACTTTGAAAAATATAAAAAAGGATGCTAAATTTCTAATAATAGTACCTTCTATAACATTAGTTACCCAGTTCTATGATAATTTTATAGAATATAATTTTGGTGACAATAATTTAGTAGATATGAAAGAGAAAGATTCTGAAGAAATACTAAATAAAAAACACAAACCATGTGATATAAGGGTAGAAGAAGTTATGTCAGATAAACCTAGAAAACATTCAGGTGAAAAAAATGCCAATGTCTATATAGGAACATATCAATCCTTGGAAAAGTGGCCAAAGACATTCTTCGAAAAATTTCACACAGTTGTTACTGATGAGGCACATGGTGCAAAATCGAAGTCACTGACTAAAATACTCAAAAGGACATTTGGTACTGCATACTCTAGATTTGGTGTATCTGGTACATTCCCAGAAGAGGATACTTGTGAGATATTGACTATACAATCTGTATTAGGTCCAAAAATAACAGAGGTATCAGCAGATGAATTAAAGAAAAAGGGAATCATATCTGATATGCAAATAAAGGCAGTTATAATGAATCATAATGATCCAGAATTTGGTGATAAAGTTAAACAAATACGTAAGGCTGGAATGGGTAAAGAAGCATTAGGTATAGAAAAGGATTATATACACATATCTGATAAAAGACTTAATTTAATAAAGAAAATAGTTAATAAGTGTGATAACAACACATTAGTGTTATTCCATACAATAGAATATGGAAATACTGTCTTAAAGGAATTAAGAGAAAGCCTACCAGACAAAGAGTTCTATTATATTGATGGTGGTGTTAGTGGCAAAGATAGGGAAAGGATTAAAAAAGAAATGGAAAACACAGATGGGAAAACTAAGGTCTTAGTTGCAAGCTATGGAACATTGAGCACTGGTGTCTCTATAAATGCTATTTTTAATATATTGTTTATAGACTCGTTTAAATCTGAACAAGTTATTATACAATCTATTGGTAGAGCGTTAAGGTTACATGATGAAAAAAAGGTAGCAACTATCTTTGACTTGGTTGATGTATTTGATAGCAATAGTTTTAATAATATATTATGGAAACACTTTAAAGAACGCCAAGGTTTCTATGACAAAAGAAAATATCCTTATAAGTTTATAAAAATAAATTTGTAAGGATTTAATGAGAACGTTCTTGTAAAAATATATACTATATGTCTGTAAATACAAAGTTAACACTATCGGTAAAAAGTGGTCCTGGTGATATAGTTGGTGTCACTGAAATCCAATCAATAAATGGTAGGGCTGACTTTAATGGAATACAATTTACTGAAGCTGGATCATATATACTAACTATAACACCAGATAACATAAATGTCGAAAGTGCTGAAGTAGAAATAAATGTATCACCAGAGGAAGATTTTATCCCACAAGATAATCCAATCGAACAGAGTGAAGAAGGAGAAGAAGAACAAGAAGCATTAGAAGGGTCTAGACCTATTATAAGCCAAATAAAAGAACCTACTCTAGATTTAAAAGCTATGCAATTTGATGCTAGTCCTAATGAGGGAGATAATAGCGAACTTTTGACTAGTCTGGGATTTACACCATTTCTTTGGTATAATGGTGTTCAGATGAGAGTATCAGATATAAAATCATTGTATTTATATTATGAGAATAATATCCCAAGGTGTAGAGCAATTATAATAGACACACTTGGATTCATAGGTACGCAAGATAGTATGCCATTAAATGATACTAAATTTGAACTTTTTATAAATTCTGGCTCTGATATTTTAAAATCTATACATCTTAGATTTAAAATGCAATTTAACCAAGAAAACAAGAAAAATGGTACATATACAATTACTGGTACTTTAGATGTAGATAATTTTTATAAAAAAGGCTACAAGTCATACAAAGGAACTTCTTTCAATGTTCTAAAAGAATTAGCAGTAGAGAATGGTATTGGATTTAATTCAAACATAGGAAATACAAACGATACAATGACTTGGAGAAAAAATGGTAGTAATATACCAGAATTTGTAAAGAATGTAGTCAAACATTCGTATATATCAGATAATTCTTTCATTTTAGGTTATTATGATTATTATTGGTGTTATAACTGCATTGATATCGAAAAGGAGTGGAATAGAGATATAAAAAATGACCTAGGTCTTAACACACAAGGATTGTCTTCATTAGATAGCAACATGGAACTAACACCACTAGTTCTAACAAATGATGCTAGTTCTGATGCATCTGGATTCTATTTCAATAAGTATAGATTTAGGAATAATTCAACGTATCAGACAACAAATAGTGGTATTTATACAATTTCAAGAGTTTATGATAGAAGTACAAAACAATTCTTAAAATTTGATATAGATTCTTTAAATTCTGATAATAGTGATAATATAATTTTAAAGGGAAGACCAAACGATACAGAAGAATTAAAACAAAGTTATAATACAGATTATGGTGGTAAGATAGATACTGATAACATCCACCAAAACTATATGTATGCTCTTTCACAGAATGAAAGAAATGTTAAGAACCTACATAACATATCAATTGAATTAGATATGCCACAGCCAAACTTTAATGTTTATAGATATCAAAAAATAAGAGTGAATTTTATTAACCAAAAACAGACACCAATAAATACGGTTGTTGTAAATGAGAGGCTAACTGGTGAGTGGTTAATCACGGATATATCTTTTGTGTGGAAGAGGGGAACTTTAACACAGAAGTTAACTATTGTAAGAAAAGAATTAGGCAAAACACTAAAAGAAAAAGAAACTCAACAAACCGAAGATACTGCTGAAAATAATTCTGAAATAAATGAAAATCCATTAGATAATTTACAAACAGAAGGATTGGAATTACAAGAAGAACAAAATGATGATTTTATATTTAGTGGTGGTACTTTCACAGAGGGTGAAGAGTTCACAGAGAGAGAATTCCAAGGTGAAGAAGAATCAGAACTTACTATACCACCAGAAGACCAAAGGCTTTATGAAACTGAATCTAACCAAATAAATAATAGTCCAACACCTATATCAGAGGGGAATTATAATATAGATTTTATAGAAGGGAGTTATGTAGATAACCAAGGTAATGACATAGAGGTTTGTCAGATTGATGGAAGTGCTATAAATGTAAAAGTGGTTGGTAAGTATCTGGATATGAAAGAAGCAGCACGAAGTGATGGTATATTACTTAGTGTTAATTCTGGATTTAGATCACCGATAGATACTATAAACACGAAGTCAAATAATGGTGTCTTAGTTAGAGCTAGCTCACAGAAATACCTATATGATAACTGGGTAGCTAGAAAACCTGGATTTAACTTAGCCGCAAAGCCATATACTTCTAAACATGGAAATGGTATAAGTTTAGACTTAAATACTGGTAGTAGAACAAAGAATACATTAAATGAATCTTTATATTCTTGGTTAATTAAAAACTCATGGAAGTATGGATTTGTTAGATCTGTTAGAAGTGAAGAGTGGCATTTTGATTATTTACCAAACTTAATAAATAGTTCACAAGGTGGTCCTTACTCTAAACTAGCTGCCAACGACTCAAATTTATTTTTTAGTGATTTGGGCTTAGATAGATTAAGCTAGGATTGATAATATTTTATATATAAGGAAAATATTTAATACTGATGGCTGAGGATAAAAACCTTTTAGATAAATTAAGAGATACAGCAGTTGCAACTGCCGAGGGTCTGAAAAGACAGTACGGCATAGGTGCTAATAATAATCCTTGGCCACAGACCGAGTACCAACCTATTTTGGGATTAAATTCTAATAGACAAACAAAGGGATTCCTTCCTTCTGCAAAAATAGAACCTATTAACAAAGAAGGTGAAGGTGGTGCAGATGGTGAAGGACGTATAAATAGATTTGGTAACTACGAATATAAAGATTGGCGAGGACATTTGCTTAACCCTGCTAAGGAGGTAGATGGTCTAGAACATGATAAGTTTAAAAAAAGTATAAGAATACCAAAATCTGATGATTCCCTTGTAGATAGTCCATATTCAACTAGGGATTTCTATGCTATATTTAATGACAATACAACAGATTATTTTAAACATGGACTTCAAGTTATAAATGGGGAGAGTGGTGTGCTTGGTTCATCACCTGGTACATCTTTTGAAAACAATGATCCTATTATATATGGCTTTGAAGTGATAATAGATGATATATCTTCTCCTTTACTTAATGGTGCAATAGATGATTTTTTAAATAATTATTCAGGTGTTAGTGAAATAGCAGCAAGAAGACCAGTCTATGAAGATTTCAAAAAACAGTTTACTAAGTTCTTCAAAACAAGGGGGACTGTATTAGAGAGAGAGACCGATAATGCTAGTATTTCCAAATCTAGAAATTCATCATCACCAGAATTACAAACTGGACAAGGAATAGGAATAACACAACCTGGTAAAGCTGCATACATGGCATATTATCTAAAAAAAGTAGGTGGCTTAGGGAACTTAGCAGAGAGAAACACAGCTACTGAAAAGAAATATTTAGTAGATTATAATAAGGATGTAATAACCTTAGATTTCTTAGAAGATACAAGCCAGAGTGTTACCACACTTGCACATCTATACAAGTTGTTATATTGGTCTAAACCTAATGGAAAGGGCATTATACCAGAGAATTTACTTAGGTTTAATTGTGATATAATAGTATCTGAAATAAGAAATTTTAAGCGTGTTAAGAAAACACTTAACAGTGTGCAAGAAGGAACACCACCTCAGCTAGAAATAGTAAAAGATAATGTATCTAGGCAAGTTTATTCTCTTAGAGATTGTCAGTTATACTTTAATGGGATGCCACACCCCAATGATATTGATATGACACAAACACCATCAGTTTATGATTCATATAGTATACAGTTTGACTATAAATACACTTCTAATAAATTAGAAAGATTTATGCCAACACCAAATGGAGATGGACAATATGTTGGTTATGATGGTGGTGCTATTTGGAAAGTTGGTAATAAAGGTGCTACAACAGCGGCAGGTGGTAATAGTATATTATCTTCTGTTCCTAATTTCTATACTACTGATGAAAATACATATAACAAAACTGGAACAGATGGTAGGTTCTTATTATCTAGACCAGAAAATGGTAGAACAGAAAGAACTTTCAATCCAGAGGATTTAGATAATCTTGAATCTTTTAAAAGACAAAGTACATCTTTTGGAAAAAGACTAAAGAACAGACTTGAGGATGTTGCCATTAGGTCAGCAACTAGAGAGTTACAAACTTTTGTAAATACTAGAACTGCTATACTTAATAGAACTTTAAATAAAATAATAACTGCAAATGGAATAGTTGGCGTAAGACCACCTAGAAATGTTTATACAGATAGACCATTAAGTGCTGGGGAAAGGATATTCTATGACGTTAGAGGGGATTTAATAAACTTTTTAGGTAATGCAGCAGGTGGTGCTTTAGGTGGTGGTGGTATAATAGGTGGGAATCCATTTTCACCAAGATAAAAAAAATATAATATGGCAGATAAGAGTAAAACGTATGTAGGTGTAGTAGAAGATAATGCTGATCCTAAGAAGCTAGGTAGGTTGAAAATAAGAGTCATGGATGTCTATGAAGGTATATTAACCGAAGATATCCCTTGGGCAAATCCTTGGAAGGATTTAAATGGCAATGAATTTAATTTACCAGAAATAGGCAAAGTGATGGTGGTTACATTTGATCAAGGTAATGAGAATAGTCCAGAATATATCTATGCAGACCATTATAATGTCAATTTGGAGAAGAAGCTAGCTTCAATGGATATCTCTGATTATAAGTCTATGAAGTCAATTATTTTTGACCATAAGACACAGTTCTATATAAACGATACAGAAGGTTTAAAGCTAGATTATAAATATAACAATCTTAATATAAAAAGTGATTCTATAAACTTAAACTTAAAAGATAATAATGCTAATTTAAATCTAGGAGATGAGTCTGCTGACCAACAAGCAATACTTGGTAACTACTTCATAGATTGGTTAGGTAAATTTTTAGACACATTACAAAATGGTGGTTTATATAATGCTGGTGGGCCAACAATGGCTAATCCTGCATTGGTAAAGTTAATACTTGAGTTTAAAGCAACAAAAGATTTAAAATTTTTATCACATAATGTTAATGTTGTTGATAACAATGGTGTGAGGACAGTTGCTAATAATAATAGAGAAGATGAGGCACAATATGGAGATGCCTGGACTTCATCACAAGAAGAAAATAACTTAACCGATATAAAAGACGATAATAACAAACCTAAAGATGGTCCAAGAGATGAATTTAATGTTTAGTTTATTTGATTTTTATATTTAATACATAAGTAAAATAATATACTACTTATGATTCCCACAGAACACAATATTAGCATTTCATATAATGAGAGAAGACCAATTGATCAGGAGGAAGTAATAATTGGTGGTGTTACACAATCTGTGATAGTTTATTCTATACCATATTATCTAGCATATATACATAATTTGAAAATTGGTGCAGAAGGAATAAAATATAACAGTTCAGGACAAACAGGGAAAGATATAATGCTCAATACTTATAATTGGATCATCACGGATGGTGGGTTATAAATCTAAGTGTTAGTATTATTTCCAATAAACACGGTTATGGGAGGCATATCTTCTCTGACCCTAATATTCACATTTTCTGGTTTTATAACCTCTAACTTTATCTTTGGATTTACTTGTTCATCTTCTTCCATATTTGTCTTTATTTCAATTATAATCCACCAACTGACATTCTGCTACCATCTAACCTAACGGGTGCTTTAGGAGTCCTTAAAACAACTGGTGGGAGGGAATAGTCTTGTTCAATATATCTAAGTCTATTTTTGTCTTTTTTAGTGCTTTTATTAGGAACTATCAGCTTCTCTTTAATTGATAGTCTGCTTTGGTCTATTTGTTCTTCTGTTTTTCTAAATTTTTCCATATCATCTAAAGATGGGTAAAGTATTACTTGTCCCTTAATTATATTAAGTGGATTATCGATACCGTTTATAAATAATATGATATCTATGTTTTCTAAACTCATACCAACTTCGTTGGCTTCAAGTCCATATATTTTTTGAAATATTATATCAATTCTCATAATATCACCTTGGTCAACCGTATAACTGTTTAAATTAACATCTGACCTATATGTTAGGTTAGGTGTTGATAGGTCAAATAGTCCATTTGGTGATTCTTTTTTAATATCTGCAATTGATTTAAAATCCATAATAAGTTTATTTTTATAAGTCGGTCTCTTTTGTTGATGCACCGTTTTGGGATGGTGGGAGTGTTGGTCCAACCGAATCAGGATCTGTTGATGCACCAATACCAACTGGTAAATTATTAGTAGCACCATTACTTGTAGTTGTAGTATTTGTATTAGTAGTTTGGCTACTGATAACCTCTGTCCCAGTCACATTTTCTACTTGATTAACATTATCTTCAGTATTAAAGAAGTAACCACCACCATCAACATAATCACCATCCCCATTTGGTGGTGTGGATATATCTGATAAGTAATCTTTTCTAGTATTTATAGTCCTTAAATATCCTGTATTAAATTTAGCTAGTATTTCTTGAAGCCCTAATGGTCTAGCATTTCTAAGAGTGAACTCAACTGTTATATCAGATGGTAAATCATTGAATGATAATGTTGGGCCTAGTTTTAAATTAACTCTATCAGTATACATATCACCAGAACAAAATATTGGTCTAAGTGGATTACCTACTGTTATATGCCATGGTGTAGATGGTAAGCCTGATAAGGCATGTGTTATACCTAATAATTGAACTCTATATTTTTGAATAGTTTTAGAAATAGAATCACTTATGGCATCAAACAATCCACCAGCATTACCAGCAGCATCAGTAATAGCATCTAAACCAGCTTCAGCATTGCCTTCTATTATATTGTTCACTAAATTAACTACTTTACTTTTTATTTCCTCAAAACTTTCTGTAATCGCTCCTATTATTTCATCTATAAGGCTAGATATACCATTTTTACCAGTCCATCTATTTATATTGTTGGCAAAGTTAGACGATAAGCCATAGTTTGTACTATTTGATGTACCAAAAGATGTAGCATTAGATACTATATCCATCCATGCAATAGTTGGATCTATACCTGATATAAACTTTTGTTCATACTTAACAACCATTTTTATAGATACGGTACATGATAGTCCACTACCAGATTCTCCATAACCAATTGTTTTTCTTCTCTTAGCCATTTTTATTATATTAGGATTCCCAGTTGGTAAAGGTTGGTCATTGTTATCTAGTATTCCTAGTTTAGCCAAGAAGTCCCTTTGTAAATTCTCAGTAAATCCTGCTAATGGTATGAAGTTAATTCCACTACCCATTCCACTACCTGCACCACCAATGCTAAAATCCTGACCTAGATTATTTATAACCTTTGTAAAGTCAGCATCTGCATCCTCCCATTTCTCACCAAAATCTATGTCTAGGAAATCTTCGCTTTGTGGCTTCCACCCAATCAGTACTGATAGTGGTGGTGTTCCACCTTTATCTAATATATTATCCTTCATTGGTTTATCAAATCGCCTAGCTATCATTAATCTATTATTTGGAAAAACTCCTATATCTTTTAGATATGCAAAGTCTTGTGCTCTTAAAGCAGCCTTACTAGAGAATGATAATTTTTCTATTATGTTTAAAATACTAGTATCATATATATCATCATTGTGTAGTACACTTCTATTTAATGTGTTGTATGAAGAATCAAATCCAGTAGAATCTTGATCTGTGCCCATTTTCCCAATATTCCCCCAAAATTGTGGTATTGAACGACCTGTGAATAGTGAAACTCTTGACTGTATGGGATTACCATCACTATCTAGATTAGATGATGATTGTTTTCTACCAGCATTATAATCATTAACATTGACATTTCTGGTAGCACCGCCTGTGAAATTAGATATCCCATCACGTGTTGGTCCACTCCTAGTAACCAAACCAAGCGGAGATCCACCTAATACTGGGGATATATTTACACTATTAGCCATTCTTTTGTATAATTTTATTTATATATTAAAGACTTAGTAATCTCTAACTATTTGTGAGTTAGAAAACTTTGATAGATTAGACAAGACATTGTCTATTATTTTAGGATTTTTTCTGAATTCGTTATAAAATATTAGGACATTGAAGTTATTATCTCCCAATATTTTTTTAAGGTTTAATAATTTTTCTACAGAAAATTCTTTCTCAAAGTCTGGTATGTAGTAAATATCTTTATTTTTATCAATAGCCTGTTGAATTTTATTAAATATTAGTATTTTTAAATATGTTTTATCTTTCTTAAAATCAACATCTTCATCATCCACTATTTTTTTTATATCTACTATGTATTTATTCTTTATCTTATTAACTTTTACAAACTTGTCAAATTTCTTTCTGGTTTTACAATATACACAAAAAAAGTCCATTCAATCTTACATTATTTTACATATATATTTGTATTATAGCCTTCCCTCAATAGAGTGTGATTAAACATTATTAATATATAATATATAATAACTATTAGCCACCAAATAAATCAAGGTCTATTATGATAAAAAGCAAAGAAGTTAGAATAAAAGCAAATACAAGGAATATTAAAAGATTAAGAGAATGTAAGAATAAAGATTTAAAAATAGGGGATTATTTGGATATACCAATATCTTTTCTAACTAGTGGTAGTCATCAGAAAGTTAGTTGTATATGTGATGTATGTGGTAAAGAGACACAGATAATGTATCAAAAATATATTAAAAATATATCTAATGCTGGTTATTATTCTTGTAGTTCAAAGTGTTCACAAGATAAGGTTAAGAAAACCTCTAAAGAGAATTGGGGTGTAGAACATTATTCTAAAACAAATGAGTATGAAAGCAGAGTTAAGAAAACTAATTTAGATAAATATGATAACGAATATTATTTAAGTTCTAAGAAAGGTAAACAAGTTATAAAACAATCTGTTCTTACTAAATATGGTGTTGATAATGTTTTCTCAAATAAAAAGATAATTGATAAAATAAAGAAAACTAACATAAAGAAATATGGTGTTGATAATCCATCAAAGTCAAATATTGTTAAGGATAAAATAGGTAAAAAAAGTAAAGAAAATTGGATTAAACAGTATAAAAATCATTATAAAGATAAATATGACTTAGATGTTATATCCCTTGATAATAGTATATATGATATTGTTTGTGAATCTTGTAATAAGACATTTAGTATAAATAAATTTTTATTATCAAACAGGCTTCAATTAAACATGGATATATGTACATTATGCAATCCACTACTATCTTCTAAATCAAGCTATGAATCAAAAGTTTTAAACTTTTTGGAAAGTATATATGATGGTCAGATATTAACAAATACTAGAGGGATAATAAAGCCATTAGAATTAGACTTTTATATCCCAGACCTAAAAATAGCTATTGAGTTTAATGGATTATATTGGCACAATGAGATGCATAAACCAAAAGATTACCATTTTAATAAACACAAAATGTGTAAAGATTTAGGAATTGAATTATTTCAAATTTGGGAAGATGATTGGTTATACAAAAACGATATAATTAAATCTGTTATAAAGAATAAGTTAGGAAAAAATGTAGAGAATAAAATCTTTGGAAGAAAGTGTAAGGTGGAATATGTTCCTAGCAAAATAGCTAACCGCTTTTTAGAGGATAACCACCTAAAGGGTAGTTCTAAATCTAAGACAAACATTGGTCTTTATTATAATAATGATTTGGTAAGTCTTATGTCGTTTGGTAGAAATAGAGTATTTATGAATAAGAATAGCATGGATGTTTATGAATTACATAGATTTTGCAATAAAATAAACCATTCTGTTATTGGTGGTGCATCAAAATTATTAAAATTTTTTAAAAATAATTTTGATTTTAAAGAACTTATCTCATATTATGACAAGTCTTTCGGATTTAAATCTTTCTACGAGAGTATTGGATTTGAATTTATAAAAGAAACTAGCATTAACTACCACTATATAAAGAGAGGTATCAGACTACATCGTTATAATTTTAACAAAGCTAAACTAGTAAAATTAGGATATGATCCAAACATGACAGAGAATGAAATAACTAAATCTATGGGAATCTACAAAATATATGGTGTTGGTAATTACAAATATTCAATTAGCAAATGATATACGTGAACATCAACAAACCACGTTTGTCTTTTTAATATATATGATATGGAAAAATATTCGGACAAGTTTTTAAATCATTCACATAAGCTAAAAGATAGTGTTATTGGTATGGAATTTGAATTTTATATGAAAGAAATGTCATACTATAAAACAATAGAAATGCTTAACAAAGAATTAAGCCCAGTGAAGGTATGGGGTTTTAGACAGTATCACTCTAGCTTTAAACCAGATTTTAACAATTTTAAGATAGAACCAGACTTATCTGGTGGTTCAAATATGGTAGAATTAGTAACTGGTCCAATGAATTATTACGATGCTAAGTATTTTTTAGTTAAAATAGTAAAGTTTATACAAAATTATGGATATACAAATGAGAAATGTTCATTACACTTTAATGTTTCTTTTAATGATGATGAGATAGATCTAAAGGATATAAACATTCTTAAATTGATTTTAAATACTGATGAGGAAGAAATATACAGAGCATATCCTTCTAGAAAGAACAATGTATATGCTAAGTCTGTTAAAAACGTCATTCCTTTTAAAGAGTATGATTTTTTTAATATTCCATTATCTGTTGTTAAAAATAACATGAGACTACCTAGTGATAAATATTACGGTGTTAATGTTCTAAATATTAACTCACCAAGGGATGAACAAAGGGTAGAATATCGTTACATTGGTGGTGATGATTATGAGAAAAATTTAGGACAAATAATATATTTTATGGAACGTTTTGTTATTAGTGTGAGGGATAGTATAACACTACCTTTTAATAACGAAGATAAAAATAAGCTAGAAGATTATTTAGAAGAAAACATATCATCATATAAGAACTTATCTAGTTATGATAATTTCATTGTTGAGCTTCCTAAGATACAAATACAAATTGATCAGAATAGTAATTATGATGTAGTAAACTCCTATTATACTAGTATTTATGATAAGATTTATAATTTCATAAAATCTTGTGATGAATTAAAAGAAGGTATAATGAATTACGTTACACAAACCCAATCATTAGAAATAATAGATGCTGATATAAAAGCAACATCTACTATAAAAACTGTTGATTTGGTTAACTGCACACTAACTGGCATATTCTATGATTGTTATATAGTAGGTTCTGAACTTATGAACTCTCAGATAACAAGATCAAAATTATATCAAAGTGATGCATATAAAAGTAAAATTCTAAATTGTAATATAGAGACTTCAACATTAGAGGATTGCTATTTCGTAGAGGGGTACTTAAATGGTGATATGAGAGGAGGTGTTTATCGCTCTGGTAAATTAGGTCCTTATGCAAGTATGGATTCTAATGTAAAAGTTATTGATAACGATAGGAATTTCTTTGATACCAAGTTTAACTCAGAAGATGACAAGGCTAGTGATAAAAAAGGACTTAGTGTGTTTGGTAAAGATTTTAAATAATTTTAAATAATTCTATAAATTACTAAACAAATTGCCTTTTTTGTATATAACTAAGAAACAATTTAATTATGATAGAAAATGGAAAATTAGTTTCAGTTCACTACACTGGAAAAGTAAAAGGTAGCGAAGAAGCATTTGATAGTTCAAAAGATAGAGACCCACTTAAATTTCAAGTTGGATCTGGACAAATTATACCAGGATTTGAGAAATCTATTCTAGGTAAAAATGTAGGAGATAAGGTAACTATTGATGTATCTTCAGAAGAAGGATATGGAAGTATTCGTGAAGATCTTTATGCAAAAGTAAATCAAGATCAATTACCAGGTGATGTAACAGTTGGGCAACAACTACAAGCACAATCAGATAATGGTCAACCAGTTAACGTTGTGGTAAAAGAAGTCAATGAAGACCATGTCTTAGTTGATGCAAATCATCCATTAGCGGGTAAAGATTTAACTTTTGATATTGAAGTATTAACAGTAGAAGATGTAGAAAAAGAGGATTAATAATCCTTAATATCTAGTACAAAAAAAGCTTGTGGAAACACAAGCTTTTTTTTGTTAATAAAATAATTAATAGTTAGGTGCTACTTTAATAACTTCTACGTAGTCATTATGCCACCCCCTAAATAGGTTCTTTTTTCTAAGGGAATGGACAGAGATATCTAGTGCAGTAGAATCGTGTTTTTTATATAACTTACCTAGGTTAGTAAATACTTCAATTCTACCAGTTAGTTTCCACCTAAGACATATAACACTTGCATTTCTCATTATATAATTATTGATTTACTATTAGTACCAATCTTTATACCATCTGTTGTCTCTCCACTTAGTATTTCATCCTTAGATATTAATCTTATATTTGGCTTATTTTCCATTGATAAGAATATTTCTCTTGCTTTTGATATATTAAACTTTATTTTAAAAATATCAAAGTACATAAAATTTTCAAATCCTTCCCTATCTGTTTTTATTTTTTCAGATTTAATATACTCACTAGCATAATCCTCCTTAGACAAAGAACTAAATACACCTTCCTCATCTACCATCTCTTCAATCATTTCTCTATCAACACTAAACTCTCTATTGCCCTTTTTACTAAACCATATTTCAAAAAGATCTATATTATCTTTTTCCATAAACAATCTCAAGTCGGGTTCTTTTCTCTCATACTCAACACCAATATTGTCCAGAAATACACTGGCTTCTTTATCATACTCTAAAGCACCACCAAATGGTGTAAAGACTTGATATCCCTTGGATAGTTGGCTTTTGTTTAGACAAAGGAGGTAATCATCTCCCATTTTTATAGATGCAAATGATGCACAAGATACTCTTACTTTATTTTCCATATTCTTCATATAATTCATCAACTCCCAAAAGGTGATGTGTTATTCCGCACATTTCCGATACTTTGCTAGTATGATAGTGTCCGTAATAATGGTTTGTTATTTTATTTTTCTTTTTTATTATGTTAAATGCTTCCGACATAAGATACCTTTCTGTGTGTAAATCTGTCTTTAACATATCATCATCAATTGACAAAACATTTACGAGGTGTGAATATCCATTAGTATTGTCTGGATAACAGTATGTTGGTGCTGTGTGTGTGATAATAGTGTCTACACCTTCTATATTAGATAGTAATTTTTCATCTAACTCAAAACTTTCATCAGACCACCAACTTTTTTTATCACTATTCGAATTATCTACTATCCTACGAACTCTGTCTATGCTTATTGCACCACCCATAAAAAGTATACTTTTTGATGATATATTAATCACCGAGTAATCTTTTACAAAGGTTATATTACTAAATCCAAATGGATCGTTATCGAAATATGGTTTGTAGTCATGGTTTCCCCTTATAGCATATAAATATATATCTCTATCGACTAAATCATCATTAACAAGCGAAAGGAGTTCATAATCAATTTCAAAATCTCTAAATCCAATACCAAAATCACCAACCTGTATAATATTGGCATTTCTTATATCATATAAATTCACTAAATCAGTTATAACATAATACTTTCCGTGGATATCTCCTAGAAATAATAATCTTTTGTTTTCCATATCTATTATACTTATTTATTAGGCCGAAGTTTCCAAAATCCTAGACAAATTAAACTCTCTCCCTATAGAGCGAACACTCTTACCATTTAAATATATATATTTTTTAATCACCCCTTCAATCTCATAAAGAGTCTCTATGTTCAAATTATAAACCTTATCATGTAACACAGAACCATATCTAGATGCTATAACAATACCAACTATATCAATACGAGAATCCCTTCTTATCCAAGTATTTACTATTATAGATATATCGTTATTGGTAAACCTAAATGATGATTTTATATTATATAATTTATTATCTATTTTAATTACTCTTATTGCTATTCCCCCATCAAATCTATTGTTTAATAAATAGTCATTAAGTATTTTTAGTGGTATTTCCATATTAATATATAGCTTATGATAACATGCAAATATAACGAATTTTTACTAGACAAGGAATTTAATACCATATTATTTGAAACTTTATTTATTTTAGAGACTAAAGGAGAGTGGGTGGATAACAATACATACGAATGGAATATGGAAAAGAAATCAAAACTAAAAAAGTTTTTAGAAAAACTTCCTAAGAGTAGCTTAAAGAAATACTTTTATAAACTTATGTCTAGTCTAAAAAAATTACCAAAGAACAAAAGAAAAAGACTGGTATTATCTTTATCAACATTATTCTTTACATTTGCTAGCATAAGCTTCTATTTACCAGATGGTGATATAGATAAGGATTATGTTGAAGCTAATGATAGAGACTTCTATAAAGAACTTTCTAATACTATAAAAGAATTTAGTAAAGTTGTTATCACTAAAGCTAAGTTCACAACTGCACAGAAGTATGTAAAGGAAATAGAAAAGGGTTATTCTAATGACAGAGGTGACTATGGTAATTTTGTAAAGACTGCTTATGGAAAAAGGTTTGTTGGTAGTAATTACGGTATATCAGCACCAGTTTTAATGGAGTATACAAACAAATTACCAAGTAAGGAGGATATGATTAATCTAAAGTATACAACTGCTTTAGATATATATAAAAAAAAGTATTGGGAACGACAGAACTTAGATAGCCTTAATAACCAATCAATAGCTAATATAATATATGATGGCTGTGTTAACCAAGGAATAAATGGTATGAGAAAAATATTAAGAAAGGCATTTAATGAAAACTCAATACCAATAACATCTAGCGAAAATCCGTTTAGTGAAGATTTCTTAAATCTAGTAAATGAAGTTGATTCACAAAAGCTCTTTAATTCCATAAAGAAAGAGAGAATAGCAAAATATAAAGTATCTAGAACCTTCAAAAGACATGGGAAAGGGTGGCTTAAAAGAGTAAATTCTATAAAGTATAGTGATTAACTAATATTTTTTATATATTTGTAAAAAAATATTATGAAAGTCTATCTTACTATGTTACCAATCTATATATTTTTCATTTTAATTAAAAATATAGGAAAAACTATCCTTATAACACTCACTATTCTGTCTTATTGTTTTGCTGGTAGTTTTACGGATGATGTTTATGTTAGGAGTGTTATAGAGGAAGTAGAAGTTCCTACTGGATATGTATATGTATACCATGATGCTAACAATACTGATGGTGTTTCTACTATATTTTTAGAAGAAAAGGTTGATATTAACAAGGGAACTATAACATATGAAAGCTACGGGGGTCTTAATATTATTTTGTGGGTCTTATTTGCTTTCTTAGTAATAATAACTATTATAATTTTGGTAGATGATGGCTATGAACTAGATGATGCCTTGAAAAGAACTGTTGTTTTCTTTACAAGGTCAACTATGAACAGAGATAGCATAGATTACATAGTTCTGGATAGATTCCTACTCAGGACAGACGATATGAATACTACCAGTCAATATAATATAACTAGAAATATATATAATATAGGTGATGTAATGAGACTTCCTAAATATAACACTATCTTATTAGAAAGAAAAAGGAAGCTTAAAAAACTAAAAATAAGTTAATTACAAGTATGTCAAATTCCTTGTCGATACATTAGGACTTTGAAATCCTATATGGTTTTTATCACCACCACCATCTACTAGAGACATTACTTTATCTACTATTTGAGTTGTGTTTATCCCCTTGTCATACATATCAGAAATCATATCGGTATAAGAGTCCATTATTTTATTTATTGTAATTGGTGATAAGTTTTTTTGTTTTAGATTATCTAGGACTTCAGAGAATATATCTTGTTTAGAATATATTTCATCTATCTTTTCCATCTCATCAGCATCATCTAAATCTCTTAAATCACTTACATCAGAGGGATTTCCTTTCTTTCCTCTATCTTTTTTAAAAACAAATGAGACATCTCCACTACCAGTTGTACCAGTTTGTCCTGGTAATGCCCCTGGTTGTGCAGATACAACAGCACCCATCCCACTAGATGAATCACCACCACCTTCACCATCTTCAAAAAATTTGTTATAACTAGCTAAATACTTCATAATTTATATATTAAATAAAAATATTATGTTTATCTAAATTTTATTCTTATATTTGTACAAAAAATGAAAGGATACTTAGGTGAAACAAAATTAGAAATAAGCAAGACTAAATACACAATGTATAGCAAACAAGATTGGTCTTTACATTGGATTGAAATGTATGGTGGGATAGATGGTTCTCATCACAAAGATTGGGTAATTGATCAAATAGCCAGAATATTAAAAGGAACTGAAGTGACTCTAAAAATTACCAAATGGGAAGATGGTACAATTAATGAAAGGTTTAATTTAGAAGAACCACCACAAGAATATTGGGATTGGGTAAAAGAAGTAAAAAATGGTGAGGATGGTGAAGATAGCTATGATTATGAATTTGGTATCGCACCATAAAATAAGATAATTCTATAAAAAAAATATGATAAATTTAGATTATGTAAAAGATAAGAGAGGATTGGAGTTTGTAAAAAGGGGATGACAGTAGAACATTCTTACAATGGTAAAACTCTGATTGGTAAAGTAAGAAGTGGGAATACAAGTGGAAACCTTAATATCCTTTTTGATGGGGAGAAAAAACCTAGGAACTGCCACCCCACTTGGGCAATGAAATACTTTGATGACAAAGGAAATATCCTAGCCGAATATGGCGAATAGCATTTAAACAGAACTATATAATAACTTTTTAATTATGGAAACATACTATTGGACAACCGAAGAATATCATAATGATAACAGTGTAACGATGTCTGAATATATTGAAATGCAAGAAGATTTTACTTATCATCAACATTTAACGATTGATTATATCGATAGAACTTATGCGGAGGGAATAGATTGTAAAGGAAATAGATGGGGAGTTCACGCAAGTGGGAACGGTGATTGTTTCAATCACAAAATAGAATTTGACTTATTAAACAAAATAACTGATGGCAATTTTTAAACAATATATGCGAATATGAGAAAGACTAGAGAACAAAGGAGAAATGAAAGTTCTGAAAAGGTATGTAGGGAACTTAGATATCAAATAGCTAAATATGGCTTAATAGGCGATTGGGATGCTATAAATAAACACTTTGATTGTTGGATGAATAATGCAAAAAATAATAAGTACGAAAGACCTTAACACTTTATATCAAAAACAAAATATATTGAGTGATATATTTTGTTTTCGTTTGGTAGTCTGAATTAAAAAGTATATATTTGTGCTATAATAGAAATAATATTAAAATATACAACTATGTTAATTGGAGAAAATTGGTATTACTGGGACAAAGATTCAAAGCAATGGAAGCCAGAATCTTATAAATTTGAATTAACAAAATAAACAAGTTATAAAACTAATACACTTATGAACATACATTTTTATTTGAATAACGGAGAAGAAACACCAATAACATCTTTATACGACTTAACAAGCAATCCATTCTCATTAAATGATATAATTAGGTTGGATGTAGAAGAACTTTATCCTGCTGATTACAGTAAGTATAAAGAAGATTTTAGAAGAAAGATGATTGAAGATAGTAAAGAGTTCAAAAAAACCTTTAAAAGAAAAAGTGTTAAATTGGTTAAAGAAGCTAAGTATATGAATATGAAAATAATGTCAGAAAGCAAGCTAATGATAGAGTATCATTGTGAATTAGTAGATTAGGTATGCTGATAATAACCATTGGTTTATAAACGAGACTCCTAGAGTACAGTATTAATAATTATACAAACTTTAAAAATGAGAATAGCTAAGATAGCAAATGAAGGCAATGTATATGAATTAACTAGATATCCAAATTTTATAGAAAGGTTTTTTGGTATAAAGACAAGAACTGATGTATATGAAGACACAGGAGATTCATATAGTTATGGTGGTAGAATATATGTTGATCAGAAGGGAATAAAAATAAGAAATGGATCTGAAGTCCAACAAATTATTGAATATTGGAGACGTAGATTATAGTAATTATACAACGAACTTATATATCATGAGAAAAGCTAATAATACAAAGAAAATATTTACAGACTATTATTTAAATGGTTTTAGATGGTATAGAAAATGTCGCAAAGTTAATTGGTATAAGCATCAATTTACGAAAGATGCTTTAGAACTATCACCAAACTTTACTGGTACTTGGTGGGTTTTGTATGGGAAGGTAAATAGATATAGCAAAGTCACCAAAGAAGAAAAATGGTAATATAACAGAGAAAGTATGAACAAAACATTAAGATTAGCAGCAGAAAACATTTTAAAGAATTTACTTCTTGAATGCACAGAAGATCAGAAAACAATATTTAAGCGTATGTATTGTCACAAAAACTTAGAGTTACCGATAAATGATGCAGTTGATCAAATATCAGATGATAAAATTGATTGGGCTATCACACAGTGCGAAAGAAGCGTAGTTAAAAACAGAGCATCAATAATTTAAATAAAATTTATTGTTTTTCGTAGTTTTAACCAATTAGTAGTTGTATATTTGTCTATATTAAATAATTAAAAGAAAGAAGTGATAATTAAACTCTTTTGATTGAAGATAAACTAGGATGTTAAAACCGTCAGTACTCATTAGAGCACTGTTTAGCGTTTGTCTACCCGAATCTGTATCAGCAGTTGTTTTATTAGAGATATGTAAAGAATAATAGTGTATCGCCCTGCGAAGTCAGTTTAAAAGCTAAAGCTATTTGATACATTCTAGAGTGATACTAGTCAGAAGAGTTTTTATTAAAATAATTAACCCTTTAATTAAAAGTAAATAATAATTTAAGTAATCACGTACTGGATATGGATGTAGTACTTACTACCTGACCTATTAAAAGCCAAATAGACAACGTGTTGGCAAATTATTATACTGTTTATCAGCAGTTGTGTTTATTTTTATGATGTTTAACTAGCTTTGAAAGCAAAACATCCCAAGTGATGCTGGTTTTGAAGAGGCTATATAATTACTTACAAAGTAATAAAACTCGTACTGACTCTTAACTGAGAAGTACATGTATATATAAAAGGCAGGTAAAGATCCTGAAGTAAGTAATTTTTTATTAAAATTAAATATTATGAATATAAAGGGAATGTTAATATATGTAGGATCAGCAATTATACTTTTTATAATATGTTGTTTAATAGACAGGTATGGTAATAAACCCGATAAACCTACTCCTCCTGGATTTAGATGGGGGGATTGAAGGAAACCGTTAAGCCTTGAATACGGTGTGATTAAATTAAATAGTCCCAAAACAGATAAACTCCTAGATGAGGTAATGTAATAAGAGGTTAATCACTAAAGATAGGTAGGTTATAAGATGTAGTATTAAGTTAATCAATCGTCTATATAGTAGGATAGTTAGCTAACAGCGTACAGAAATGGGTGCAAGTACCATTTGGTTATTAAATAAGAAATTAGGAGTCGAAATCTTTAGTTAATACTACATATTATATTTATTAAGTGTACCAACTAATTGTAATAAGGTTGGAAGTAATAATAGGGAAATAGCTAGTTACTCAGCCCGAACTCAATTGGGGGATTTTGCCAAGAGGTTATGAAAAACAAAATACACTTAGGCAAACAATTTACAGAAAAAAGACAATCAGTGACACGCATTAGACGAAACGTAGTAGAATTTTGATTCTAGCGACATTATCTTTTTATCCATTTGTAGTAGTGATAACCCGAACAAAGCTAAAGTACACAAAAGGTTATAGGCGATGTACGCTACTACAGATGGTTTTTTAATAAATATATAGTATAAGTTATATTAGTGGGGTTCTACTTCCTCAATGTCAACTATTTTCAATCCCCTATCATCAATTATTGCAATTTCATACTCATCTGGGTATTCAGCTCTATTACCTAATGTTGAAGACATATCAATATTTTCTGATGACATTTCAATAGTTACAATGAACCACTTTTTAGTTTCTTCTCCGTAACGGTGTAAAAAAGACTCTACAAAATCATAATCATCATACATATCTTTATCACCTACAAAAGATTTACCTAAATCTTCTTTGTTTATATCATCAATACTATCAACATTCAATAATCTATAAAGGATGACTGTATTTGGAATGTCTTGTATTCCATATGGGAAATCAGTATTACAGAAATCATTTAATCTATCAAGAATTTCATAATAATCACCATATGGACCACCCTTTACCTCATCGTGATAATATTTATTTGCGTAGTCAAGTGCTATTTCATTATAGTCATCTTCATCAAAATTTTCATCATAGTCTTCAAATAATTTTAAATACTTCATTATCACAATATTTTTTATAACCTATATATTAATTTAGTTAAAACCATGCTAAATCATTGAAGAAACAAACATGCATATCTTTACACAGAGTAATTATTAAACAACATACAAAATAAAATGAAAAAATTAGTTAGAGCCTTACAAATTTTTAACAGATACACAGATAGTGAGTTTCCTACTAGTTGTGTACACAATCAGATGTTCGTACATGTTGATCCAAAACAAGTCAATAATTCAGATATAATAGAGTTGGAAAGTATTGGCTTTGAAGTAGATTATGGACTAGAGTGCTTTGTATCTAATAAGTATGGAAGTTGTTGATATTAGTGTATAGATAAGACAAGATGGCTAAATATAATATTAATCAGAAATAAAAAAATGGATAACAACGAATTAGAAAGAATTAGCGATTTGATATGGTCTACATTAAACGCAGTAGATAATCAAGATTTGAGCAAAGATGAACAAATTGATTTGATTAAACCAATAATAAGGGAATGTCATAGTTCTTCAAGAAAACTCGGAAGGAGACAAATATTAAACCATCTAGATGAAGAGATTAATCATCTACGCAAAGATGTATAATAAATATTATACACAAATAACAAAAACCCTTTTTAGTTAAAAACTTTAAGTGTTTTTATTATATAATCCATATGAGTAAGATATTAGCACATGTACCATCAAGGTTCGAAGACCTAATGATAACGAATTACCATCTTCTAGCAATTGATGCTAAAACAGGTGAAATATTTAGATTTCCATTAGATAGTGATTATGAGTGGTTTATTGGTAGTAAAAATTATATTGATGGTTTGATAGAGGTTAAGTTATTAAAAAATAAGATAAAAAAGAAAAACATATTCTGTATGCTTGGCACACATAACTATGAAAATGTTGGTGTACAAAAGGCAAGGGGTTTATATAATAGTTTTGACCCAATAACTAGAAAAGTTCAAGAATGTACTATTTGTGGTAAATATATGTATATGTATAATAAAGACGTAAAGTCTTTTAAAGGCTTAGATTTAGAGTGGATTTATATTAAAACATAGTATTTTTTAATATATAGTCTATGGAAAGAATATTAAAATACTATGATTTTATAAATGAAAGTTATGAATTTAAAAACACAACAAGAGACCTCTATGACACAGCAGTTTCATATACATTCACAAATAGAGATAATATCGAATTTAGAGTAATATTTGAATTAAAAGATTATACATGGTGTAGAGTATATGGTATAGTTGGTGCTAAACAATTTAGAGAATTAGATAAACCAGATGCGATAAATGTTGTGAAAACAGTTACTGAGATAACCATCGATTTCATCAATAGGTATGATCCAAAAATAATATTGATAGAACACATACCCTCTGAATCAGAAAAAGATGACGAACTCTATAGACCAAGTGATGAAAACAAAAGAACTAGAGTCCATAGAAGATTTTTACTACGTCTTTTACCCAAAAATTATAAATATTCTAATGAAGGCCCAAGTTCTATGATAACTAGAATAGAAGATTAAAACAAAGAATACCATGAATAACTTAATTAAATATTACGAGTTTATATCGGAGAAGTATAATTTTGAGATTATAAACAATCCCTCACCTTTCCGTATCCAATATACTTTTACTAATAGAGACAATATAAAATTTAATGTAATTTTCACACAATTTAGTAAGTACTGGGAGCGTGAATACTCTACTACATTAGATACTCCATTTGCAATGCTTGAAAAACCTGATTCCATAAATGTAATAGCTACTATCACTGCAATAACTATTGATTTTTTAAATAAAAATAAACCAAATGCTATAATTATACCACACATATCTAGCAAAAAAGAAAAACAAAAAGATAATTATGATTCAAATTCTGAGATTCAAAGACTCATAGCAAACAGAAGGTTCTTAACAAGGGAATTGTCTAGTGATTATATGTATACCAACGATGGGAGTAGTTCTATAATAACTAAGAGAACTTCTTAGCCTTTTCTTCAAGATCTTTAAGATTAGTCTTATATGGATTTTCTTTTATCATATTATGTGCATGTATAGTATTACTAACTAAAAAATATGCCCCCTTATTTGTATAAAGGTGTTTCTCACCACCAGCCTCTATATACGAAGCACCTGGACCAGCATCACCTACCCAATAACAATCTGCATTAGGTGGTATTGTACAACCCAAGTGTGCAAGATTGAAAAGTGTTATTGAAGCAACACCATGTACACCATCCTCATTACCAGTTATGACAACACCACCAACTTTTCCATATAGTTTGGGTTGACCTAAGTCATTAGTATCTGAATAAGCACCTATCATTCTCTCAAATATAATTTGTGTGATTGATGTTCTTTCACCAAACCATATAGCGGTTCCTATTAATATGATATCAGCATCTAGCATTTTCTGATAAATTTCTGGAAACTTATCATCTTCTGATATCTTATCAACCGTATTACCAAAGTCCATTTTATATTTTGCTACTCTAACTATTTCAACCTCTACATCTTGGTCATGATCCTCATATGCTTGTTCTACTCTTTTTAGGAGTGCATCAGTATTAGACTCACCACTCTCTTTTAGCGTACAGTTCAACATAAGGACTTTTGTTTTGTCATTATTTACATCTTCTCTAAAGTATTCTATGAATTTTTTCATACTCTATATATTAATTTTTTAGTAGTTCAAACATTATATTAATTTTATATATAAAAGAAAAAAATGTTAGATTTTATTGGATGGGTTGCAACAATTTTAATAATAATATCATTTATATTCAGAGACATATATAAATTAAGGCTATTTAGTATGATAGGAGCTTTCTTATGGATTGTATATGGTATCATGGCTAATGCTTATCCAATTATAATTTTAAACGTTGTAGTGGCAATTATACAAGTTTATTGGCTTAATAGAATAAAAAGAGATAAAAAGTTAGATTGTTCTAAATAATGTTTAGATATAAACAACAATTTAAGTCATGTACTAACATCTGATGGAATATGTCGTGGTATGAACATCCAAAATACAAACACATCACGCACAATTAGTGAGTGGATGCAAATTCTATTGGAATAACTAAAGCCTATTCAGATACTAACGACTATTCCATTAATTGATATTTTAAAATTGGGATATGAAGTATATCGACATAGAGATATAACTAATTAATAAGGTAACAAAGACTATGTTTTCGTATTTTTTAAGCGTTTTATCAATTATATTACTACTATCAGATAGATAACTTATTTTATTACCACGTAGTAAATTAATTGTTGAGTTTAATAGGAACATTCTGCTTATACCCATATAGAATAAGAATATAAAAGCATCAATAGAGAAGTAGAAAATAAGGTATGATACTAGCGACCAGATAAGTACATTATATACAAAATCTACTTTATGCCACATTTTCGTATATACATATTTGTGTGCACTACTTGACTTCCATACATAATAGTCCTGCAAACCCTCTATTATAAATATTACCGATATTATTGCTATTATTATTTCCATTTTTATTATATTTTTTATAAAGATACAACTAAATATTTAATTCCTTACTTTTTATTGAAAATATATTTAACCCATGCAAACCTTTTTCGATTATCTAAATAATCAAAATCCTTCTCATTTTTATATGCTTCTATCTCAAAAGATATATTTCTATAAGCACCTTGCCCAGATCCAAATATGAACAGTCCAAAAAAGTACTCTAATATATAAACGATATAGAATAAAATGACTAGCATTTCTTCTTGTTGTTTTATATGTATTTTCTCGTGGTTTAGTGTTTTAACAGTAGAATAAGACCTTAAAATAATATAAGGATATAATGTTATTCCACCTATTTTCATAAACCAACTAAGATTGTCTAGAATTTTGTTTGATCGAATAACGATTGGTATCTTCATATTTTTTGTTTATTATTATATATTATTTACGTAAAATGTAAATTATTTTAATATATTTGTAGCAGATTAAATTGTACGCATTTAAATAATAAGACTAAAATTAATATATAATAATAAACAAAAAATATGGATAAGAAAACAAAAGAGGTGCTAGACAAGTTAAGACTACCAATCCACTATACTTTTATAGCAAATTATATATTAAAAAGAGATGAAAAGTATACCTTATTATTTTTAAAAGAATTAGAAAATCTTGGATATATTAAGGAACACTCTGCTGGTGGATACTATGTAGCCGTATAAATACTTTATATATACAATATGATGAGAATATTATTTATGTTGTTGATTATTAGTATATTATACTCGTGTTCTGTTTTTAAAAAAAAAGACATAGAAGTTTACACTAAATCTAGTTATATAACATACACACCATTAGAACTCCCTATATTAAAAAGTAATAGAACAGAAGAAGATGGTATGATTTTTATAGAAGAAGCAATGTTAACACACGAACCAGTGCTTCTATCTGAACCAATTCACTTATTAGTATCACCAAAAGCCTCTGGTAAAAAAGAGAATTTAATAGATATAAATAATAAAATAGACACCTCTTTGGTAAAATATGATGATATTGGAATAATAGCTTATAATGTTCCTGAAAAATTTAAAATAAATGTGTACTCCACAATAAAACTTAGAATATCTAAATCTGATGATGTGGTTACAATAGTTGAAGGAGATAGAGGTATATCTATAACAGGGAAAGATTCAAAAGATAAGGTTATTCTAGAATCTATAAAGATAGATGATACTATGACTGCTGCCTTATACAGTGATAATGATTCTGCTATAATAGAAAGTGTTAATAGTAACGAGACACAGAATATATACGAAAATGGGTACACAGAATGGGTTTGGAGGATAAAGCCGCTTAATGATAAACCAAATTACCTAAAACTTATAGTAAGTATATCTGGTAGGGATATAGTAGTTTACGAGAAAACAATACCAGTAGATGGTGATTTTTGGTTTGAATCAACTTCGTGGTTAGAAAAGTGGTGGGAAGTTTTAGCCACCACTCTAATAATACCAATTATTATACCCATTGTTATCTACTATAAAAAAAAGAAAAAATTAAACAAAGAGGGGTCTTGATGACATCATTTCGTTTACTTGCTTTTTAACTTCATTTATAACAAATTCATCATCAATATTACAAATAACTCTATCTATAAGGTTAACTATTTTTACCATATCTTTTTCTACTAAGCCTCTTGTAGTAACTGCTGGTGTACCTATCCTTATACCAGAGGTTACAAACGGAGATTTAGTATCGAATGGTATCATATTCTTATTAACTGTTATATCAGCACTCTCTAGAGCCTTTTCTGCTTCCTTACCATTGATATTTTTATTATTTAAATCTATAAGAACCATATGATTATCAGTTCCACCAGATACTATATTATATCCTTTTAAAATAAACTCATCTGATAATTTCTTAGAGTTTTTAATAACTTGTTTTTGATACTCTACATACTTAGGAGTAAGTGCTTCACCAAAGGCTATGGCTTTACCAGCTATGATGTGTTCTAATGGACCACCTTGTGTACCAGGGAATATAGATGAATCAAGTATTGACGACATTTTTTTAAAATCCCCATTTTTAAGTTTTATACCAAATGGATTTTCAAAATCTTTACCCATTAATATAATACCACCTCTTGGCCCTCTTATCGTTTTATGTGTAGTTGATGTTATTATATGACAATGGTTAACTGGGCTTTTTAAAAGACCAGCAGCTATAAGACCAGAAGGATGAGCCATATCTGCTAGAAGTATAGCACCAACTTTATCTGCAACTTCTCTGAAGAATTTATAATCTATTTCTCTAGAATAAGCAGATGCACCAGCTATTATTAATTTAGGTCTTTCTTTTAAAGCTATCCTCTCAACCTCTTTATAGTCTATAAGACCAGTATCTCTATCAACACCATAAAATAGTGGTGTATACAATTTACCAGAAAAATTAACAGATGATCCGTGAGTTAAATGACCACCATGTGCTAAGTCAAATCCTAATATCTTATCACCTGGATTTAAACAGACTGAAAAAACTGCGGTATTGGCCTGGGAACCAGAATGTGGTTGCACATTAACATATTCAACACCAAAGAGCTTCTTAGCTCTCTCAATCGCAAGTATTTCCACCTCATCTACTACCTGACACCCACCATAATAACGTTTACCTGGGTAGCCCTCAGCATACTTATTTGTCAAAACAGATCCACATGCATCCATAACATCTTGACTAGTAAAATTCTCACTTGCAATAAGCTCTAGGCTATTTACTTGTCTTTCTCTTTCCCTTTCAATTAATCTAAATATCTCTTTATCTTGCATGTTTTTATTTTTATATATTATAGTCAGAAAACTAAAAAAGTCCTTAATTTCTTAAGGACTTTTAATATAAATGTTATACTAAGATGATTGCCCTATCCTATATGCAATGTCAAAATTGTGTCTTATTGCCATTTCTATATCAAAATCAGGCGGTAAGTTATTTGAATCATTTGCCATTTTAGTATACCAATCTTTCCAATCAGCTTGCTTTACTATTTCATATTTCTCATTTTTGTTAACAATACCAAACTTTATGATTACACAATGTGGTGTTGGGAATTTAACGCTTATTGGGTTTATAACCAAGCTTTCCACATTCTTAGCTTTCATAATAAAGATATCAGCTATTTTTTTATACATTCTATATAAAAATTTATTTCTTGAAATTTCAAATTGATCCATAGTTTAAATATTAATTAGGTATCTGTAAAAACTTTTACCAGTTTTTACAAAAATTGTTATTATTAAATCCATAATGAGCCATAGCAAAAATATAACACCAAGTATGTTAGCAATTATTGGCATTCCATTTTCAACAAACGACTTGTATATTAATGAGAATATAAACAATTCAGCAATCATATACCAAAATGTTATAAACACTCTGTGTACTAAATTAGTAATAAAGAATATAAAGTTCATAATATTTTTATTTAATCAAATATAATAAAATATATTGACATACACTAATTTATTAAATAATTTTAGTTCTTTATCTTCACAACCACCTATTCTGTGTACTTCTTATAGGAATAATATAAGAATAGTGTTGAAAATAATAATAAGAAATATAGTTCGAAGTATGTAGCTATAACCATCAATAGTATAACCGTAATCATAGAAATTAAGCCAGTCTTTTTCTTATGCTTGGGTATACTTTTAAGTTCTAAAAAAGATTCTAATATAACACCACCATCGAGGGATGTTATTGGTAACATATTAGTTATAAATAAAGTAATATTTATAATCATCATATAGATTAAAAACACATCTAGGAGAGCAATCTTTAAATAGGTAGTAAGTAGTAATATTATGAATGAAATACCAAATAGTATTAGATTAGACAGTGGTCCAGAAAATGTTATAAAAATATCATCTTTTGGTTTTATATTACTAGACATCGATGCTGATCCAAATAAAATACCAATGTCAATACCATACACCTCATAACCCAGCGATAAGGCTGATCTTGCATGTGCTAGTTCATGAATTATTACGGATATAAATATTGCTAATACTATTTCTATATTAAAAAATATGAATAATAGAAGAAAGAATAAGCTAAATGTAATTTGAACACCTTTGAATTTGAAAAGTTTAATACTTGTAAAAGTTGATATGATTTTTATTTTTATTTATTTTGTGATTAATATGCTACTCACTTTTTAGCCTTTTTTTAGCACTATTAAAAGCGTTTTTGTAGCTTACTAATTGCCCAACGCTTTGTCCAATAGTCCTAAAGTTATGTACTTTTAAAACAAGATACATATACTGTGCATTATCACTTAATGATAATACATTTACTCGATTGTCTCTTACCACGCCTTTAAACTTATTCGGTAACATTTTCAAGGACTTAAGTCGTTTGTATATCTTTTTATCTGAAAAGTTATTAGCTTCTAAATATGACATAAGGTTAATAATATTCTTTTCCAATTCTGATATATTATCAAGAGTATGATTAAGTTTATAAGCTCTTTCCTTCATCTTAAGGTAAGAAGCACCATCATATATTTCCCTTTTGTTATAAAGAGTAACAGTAGCTTCTGTTAAAATACTGCTAGTTGCTAGATAATCTAGAAATGATGATAGATTTTCTTCGCTATGGAAAATTCTTAATTTCTTAGAGTATCTATTCTTTTTAACTGTCCATAGTTTATCATTCATAATCAATTTATTTCTTCACCAGTTTCCTTATAGGCTGGGTTTATTAGCTTTAATCTAATGCTTTTACCATCTCTAGCATTTCTATCTACATATGGTCTTAGTACAAATCCCTCTCTTATGTGAATACTATTACCAGATACTAATTCTTTCCCTTTACATAACTTAATTATTTCTTTAGGTAGCGAATAATTAGTTTTAGTCTTTCTGATACCCTCCTCTTTGTTTTCATACAAAACTATTTCCTCTTCTTCTAGTTTTATATTACCATCAAAAAGAATAGGCACCCATAAATCTAATAGGTCTTGAGGAACTTTGTCATAAGGAATTGATATACTATTAACCCTTACATCAAATATAAGAACAGAAGGCTTAATCCTACCATAACTATATCCACCTTGTACAGGTAGAACTTCACCAAATACTTGAACTATCCCATTATCAAAATTAGACTTAATCTTATTAACTATGTCATCATTTTTAGAAGCCTGCCAATATGTATTTGTTTCACTATCATCAATACATAAGCCTTTTTTAAGCATACCTTTAGAAGAAACCATAGTTTCATCATTATCTAGGTCATGTGCTAGTATAAACTGACTACCATGTACTTTCTCTGTGATAATAACCCTTTCCCCTTGTACAATTTGATTAATATAAATAGCAATTTGGTCACAATCATGACTACCTATATGGTTCATCTCATATGGTTTGACACTACCTTCCAATTCTTGGGGAATTGGGGGTTCATATTTAGATATACATAAATCATCTGATATATCGATACCTATACTATAATCGTCAAAATTAGGGACTAGGTGTTTTGGTACTAATATACCAGAGGATATCTCACCTCTTAATCTCACACCTTTGACTCTATTATGATTTGGTCCAACTAAATAATTCTCAAATGATGTCTTTATTTCCCCTTCTAGTACAGATTTTTCGGGTACAAATATTACTTCATCCCCATCTTTGTAGAGTCCCCTTTGGACTACAACTTGATAAGACCCTACTTTACCCACCTCTAATGCATCTGCATTAGGATGGGTGAATAGTTCTATTTTTTCTTTGCTTACTTTCCAATCACTCATATCTTTTTTTTTTATTTATTGGTTATTAAATTACTTTTTAAGAACTTCTTTATAGTAGTAATCATCAAATCCTTCTAGCATTTCATTCATGCCTTTTTTCTTATTACCACCAATTACTTCGTCAATTATACCGAATTCTAATGCTTCATCGGAATGTAACCAGTTGTCAACTCTAGATGAGTTTAACATGTCTTCAAATGACTTTCCACAGTTTTCTGCCAATATCTTAAAAAGAATGTAATTATACTTTTCTGCCTCAATTTGGCCTACTCTAGTATCTTGTACATTACCTTGGCTACCATGTGATACCATGTGTGTCATTACCTTTGCATATGGTAGAGAAAATCTTTTACCTTTAGCACCAGCTGATAGAATTACTGATCCCATAGATGCACACATACCAGTATTGATAGTCGCAATATCAGACTTTACATAATCCATAACATCAACAATAGATAAGCCACTTTTAACACTTCCACCTGGTGTATCTATATGCATAGTTATATCTGAAGCATTATCTACATCGTCTAGATACATTAGTTGTGCCATCACAATTGAGGACATACCATCACCTACCTCACCAGTGAGCCATAGTATTCTATCCCTAAGCATTCTAGAGAATATATCCATTTGAGTAACCCTAAGTTCTCTCTCTTCTAAAATATAAGGAGTTAAGCTTGATGATATTTGCTTATCTGCATAATCTAATTTTGATGTTGAAATTCCTCTTGAATTTGCAAATTTTTTGAAATCTTTTCCGTTATTCATATTTGTTTTTGTTGTTATTAATTAAGTGGCAAATATAGTAATATTTTTGTAATCTACCATATATATTTGATGTTATTAATTTATATAAGTTCTATGTCTTCATATCCATATTCCATAAGAATATCAATAACCTCTGGTCTATCTCTAGCAGATTTTAAAGCTCTGTAGTCTGATTTAGATACATCAGCACCATTTTCTAGTAAATATTTTATTACTTTGATTGATGCACCATTCTCAATTGATTCTACTAACCCATCAGTCTCACAAATCTCCGCACCACCTTCAATCAGTAATTTAATCATAGGAAGCTTCGTATCATCACTAGTCATACAAGCTATATTTAATGCATAATTTGCTAAGTCAAAATCATCAACTCTATCTATCAATGCTTCTACGTGTTTGAAATATTTCTGATCCTCAGTCAAGTAATTCATAATATGATTAATAGTATTAGATGTGAGTTTAGAATAATCAGAAAGTAACAATTCTGTTATTTTATCTCTATCATCTGAAATTGAATAGTTTATACACATCCCATCACTAAAATTAATATCAGCACCGTTTTCAATTAAAAAATTTACAGATTCAAAAGAACCATACCTACATGCTATAGATAAGCAATTATCATCTTCACTTTCCATATTAATATCAGCACCATTATCTATATGTGCTTTTATCACTTTTTTTAGACCATTTTTGCAAGCATTATTTAAACTAATATCAAGCAATCTTACTCCAACTCTATTAGGATTTGCGAGATACTTGAATAAAATATCATCCTCACCTCCTAGATAAACTCTATTATTATCAAGAAATCCTCTCTTATCATACTCCTTAATAAAAGATAAATTACTACAGACATTGCATATGTTGTATACAAAATGAATACTAGCATTTTTAAGCATATTGTATCTTGTTTCAATACAATATTCAAATAAGACTTCATCACTTCTTAACTTATCTAGATTATCCTTAGATATAAAAATAGCAGATTTAATAATAGATTTAATTAAATCTGTGTAATTACTATCAACAAAATAATCAAATAGTTTATTTTCTATACAATACTGTGAATTTAAGTATTCTATTTTAGATTCTAGAGTTTGTGTTTCAAACCACTCAATTACGTTTTCTTGATTTTCTTGATTGTTCATAACCTTATATTTTAAGTTCAATACAAATATAGTAATATTTTTAATATAAGTAAGCCTTATTTTTATATTTTTCTTAATCTATTTTTATTAACCCAAACTAATTTCCCATTACCATAAACATATTTCACAAGTACACTACTCTCTGGTGTTATCACTTCTACTTCTGTGGTATTATCTAATAATAGTTTATCACCATGAGTGAGTTTTGTGTGAACTTCCATATCTAAGATTTTCAATGCTTCAATAGCTTTGTCAACATCAGCTTTTGCTTCAACCCAATCTGTTTCAGATGTTGATTCAAAATATCTAAGATTTTCAATAGCTTCTATAATTTCTTTAAATTCCATTTATTTATTTATTTTGGTGCTGATTTTCTAAAATCTGATAACGCTTTGTTATGTAGTGGTTTGAAATCATTATAAAGCTTATCCCAGCTTTGTTCTGTTTTTAGAATGTTATACCATATTTTGTTAGCAGATTGGAAATCAATATATCCTTTGTCTAAAACTTGTTTAGCAAAAATAGGTATTCTAATAGAGTGAAATAATGATTTTAAACCAATTTTAGTATCACCCTTTTGTATTTTCTTTTTTGCTTTAACCCAAGAGTTTGAACTTATATGAGAAATTGCATGTCTTATCTTTGGTATTGATATTTCAAATGTAGTGAGGTAATCAATATTTTCTCTTAATATTGCCCAGGGTGGTGCATATATACATTCTATATTATTTACTCTATGCCAGTCCAAATCTTTCTGAAATCTATCAGGTGTATAAACATGTACATTAATATTCCCCTCCACAATTTCAACACATTCAACGGAGTTGTTAGCAACCATAATAACATCCCAATCGGAAAGGCTATTATAATTGCCATATACTCTACTGCCAAATATATATACATTATGTATTCTACTATGGTGTATTTTAGACGCTCTTATTATATCATCTAGTTTAATCATTTGTTATATTTGTTTAGCTAATCTTTCTCTTATTTCACTAAAAGTGGTTTGATTAAAGAACTCACCATCTTTAAATATTACCTTTAATTCATTATCGTCTTTGTTTACTTCTTCCCAAGATACTTGATCTATAAGAACATACTCACCATCTTTTTTAATAACCTTTAAAAGTCCTTTTGCGGATTTCTTAATACCAGAATCAGTAATAGGATCTTTGAACACTTCTATTCCTTCTATTTTTCCATCTACCTCAATCTCAACATATGTAGCTTTTTGTGCCATCCCGTGTGTGTCTCTTGTTACCATTTGTAAAGAATAAGAACCAACACCTAGTACAACATTAGTTGTTGCAAAATTCTTAAAAGAAAGTCTTTCATATATCCTTTCTGCTCTATCATAATTTATAGAATCGCCATAAATGACACCTACCTTTTCATTTAGCTTAACATATCCTTCCTTAGATTTTACACCACCAAATGTATCATATAATAGCTCTACAACACCTTTAAAGGAAGGATGGTCTATATCACAGTCTTTAGTATTATCTAGGCTATTATAACCACATATGATATCAACTGGGTCGCCAGAGTCTGGTCTAATAACTATCTTACCTTCTCTTCTAAGTATTAATTTCTTTAGCCTAGGCATATATTCATTCAAAACCTCCCATAGGTCAAACGTGTCAGATACTAAAGATAGGATACCTGTTGGGTTGTCTATTATTAACTTTTTAAATGTTGCAAACTCTGCAATCTTTCTAATTTCTTCATTTGATAAGTTGTCAACTTCCTCTTTTGGTGAGTTCAGATACTCACATACAATATCATCTAATTCCCCTTTTTTTATAAGCATTTCATAGAATCCTACATTAGCAGAGGTTACTGAGTGTTCAGTAGCAATCACTGAATTAATAACCACTTCTTTTTCATCATAGAACATTCTAGTTGCTGGTATAACTGGTAAGCTATCCCCACCTTTTGATGATGATGCAAATCCAATACCACTGTTTATAATACTAGATTTACCACTTAGACCCCTCATTGCAAAATCGTGATTTTGATAATCAACAAACCACATGTTCTCGCTATCAGTTTTAGTTATCCACTTGGTAGAAAGCCTTCTCAACGCAAATGATAATGTTGCGGATGTTGGTGCTTGCCATGCCTCAGCAGAGTTTATAGTCTCTAAATAATTAACTAACCAATCAAATATTTTATTATTCAATGGTTTTGTATTAACGATAGTGGTCATTGGTACTTTATAAGGTATTCTTTCACCTTCTGTAATTGACCTAAATTCTAATGGAAGATATCCTAACTTATGAAGGTCTTTAAAATGTGATACATCAAATGGCTTATCCATCATTAACATATCAGTCATATCTTTTCCAAATTGGTCAATTTCTTCAATAGGTCTATTAAAGAAATTTTCATCCCAATCTTTTTTCATTTTTCTAGTAGTCATCTGTGATCCAATAACCACTACTTTACCATCGTTTGGACAATTACTATGTTTACCACTTCTTGGTGTAAGGTTTGACTGCATCAAAACACTACCATTTGGTAGCATTGCTTTATGTCCTGTTTTATAGACATCTGTGTAATATATTTCTAAAAAATTCATATTGTTGTTTTTTTATAAGTTATGCTTAATCCCAATTCTTTTGCTATTTTTATTTCTTTACTAACCATCTTATCTTTATTCCACCCTGGTATTTTATAGACTACCATTTCTACACTTTTTTCTATAAAAGCTTTAGATAAAGATAACCAGAGTTCTAAGTCAATGGGTTCTTCCTTAAAATTTAAAAGTGTATGACTATAAGTTACTGGAGAAAATGCTATAACAGATTTCTTATTTAATTCTGCTATGTATAAAGACACCAATGCAAAGTTATTTTCTCTTGTATACGGATTATCGTCAAAATATGGTGAAGAAACAAAAACGATTTTATCTTTAGTATTCATTTTTAAAAATGTCTAGTTGTTTAATTTTCTTAATTTCATATGGGTTATTCTCCATAAATGAATCATCACTTATCTCCGAATAACTGTTAGTTGAGTAAATACCGTCAAAATATTTATTGAGTTCTTTAAACCCTTTAGAAAAAATACCATGTGATACTATTAAATATATTTCAGTATTAAATTCTCTTTTAGGTCTTTTACTTAATATAACTTTAGCAATCTCAATAAATGTTCGCCCACCATCACATATATCATCTATGATAACAAATTTGTTAGCATCTGAATCAATTAATGGTACTTCTGTATGTGATATCTCACCAGTAATTAAGTTTCTTACTTTTGATGCCATAATCACTCTATCTCTATCAAAGATTTTTGCTATACCAAACGCCTTCTTCAAAGCTCCAGCATCAGGTGATATAATACTTGTGTCATTACTATAGATATCTTTAGTGATATCTTTCATAGCAAACATAACTAGTTCTACATTGGATATTTTTATATAATTATTCACACAAGCCTCTATCACATCAGAGTGTGAGTCATAAACACTTACTGATTTATAGTTTTGTAAGTTTATGATTGGTGCAATAACATTTTTTATGTAGTTAGAGCCACCTTCACTAAATTTTCTATCAGATCTACCACCTAGGAAGTATGGTATATATAAGTTTATATTTTTAATACCCATTTCTTTAAGTGATGCAGTTGCACTTATTATAAGTTCTAAATCTTTAAAACTACATAAGCGGCTTTTTATAGTCACATTATCATCTGTGTTTGGTGTTAACACATGTACAATATCAACAGACTGTTGTCCATCAGGAAACCTTGATATTTTATATTTTATTTCTGAATTTTCAGAAGTTAAATCTAAAACTATGTCCATATTTCATTATTTTTTTCCAGAAAGTCTTTCTGAGTTCCTAATTTATCAATTTCAAAGTTATGGACTTCGTGTGAGAAATACTCAAAAGTGAAATCAATATTACTTTTTTCAGACACCATTTGTTTTAAAATTTCTTTTAGCCTTTCCTCATCTAGTAAGTATTTTTTTTCAAGTTCTATTCTGAATAACTTACCACTGTCAATAGGAGTCAATAATTTATCTTTAGATTCATTATTTTTATATACTTGACAGCTTACTATTACCTTTCTTCTCATTTGTTTACGATTTGTATTTTTAATTGTCTTATCTTACACTTAATCCAATGCTTATCTTTAGATGATAATTCTTCATTAGTAATACCTAAGATTTTTTGAAGCTCGTCAGATAAATAAGATTTATTGCTATTTGTATTGTAATTTGGTTCTTCTGTTTGGTCAAAGTCGAATTCGTATGCCATTTTTTATTTTTTATTATAATACTATTTATAGTACTATTTTTTAATTTGTTTAATGTATTATTTTAAAGTATTTATAATTTTCAACCAATTGAATATTTATTAATGTTTAAAATAAATCACCTTACAATACTTGTAGTACCTATATAGTCTTATTTATGAACTAATTAAAATTTCCAGTTAAAAATGTTTTTTAATTCCCTTTTATCTAAATCAGTGAAATTATTAAATCCCCTTTTTATTAGAAAATCCTTCACTACACTATCTTGTTTATCTTTCAATGAATAAGCTATATTTTTGACCTCATCATATGATAGGTTAAAAAATTCTATAACTGGTATCTTATCAATACCTATTTCAATAGCAGCTATAGCTCTATGTCTGCCTTCTTGTGAGGAGGAATCCCTCACTATATAAGGTATTGGGAATTTATCCCCACTCAACATATCCTGAGCATACTTTCTAGCTTTTTCTATTGATACTGCATTGGAGTCAATAGTCTCTTGATATGTTAATCCAAGATTTTCACCAACGTATTTAATATACTCTTTTGGATTCATATACTTTAGTATAGCAGATTTATTCTTGCTTAATATAGAATACAATGGATGCTTAAATTCCACGTGGTCATATATTCGGTTCATGTCAAAGGGATTTATTTTTTGACTAAATTCTTCAAATTTACTTATCATGTTAGTTACTGTTTATTTTTTAAAACTTTTACACTTAAACTATATATTAAGAACTTGAATATATTATTGCATAGCTTAAAATTGTATAAAAATTTATCACAAGATATATTGATATTATCTTATATAATAATGGCTTTAGCTTAACGTTCTCAAGTATGTAGATATTTAATACAAACGTTGAAAATAGAAAGCCAAAAATCAATAAATCAATCATATTACTTCTTTTTATTTTTATTACTTTTACTTATAGATTTTATGTTTTCTATAAGTAAACACAATAGTAATACAATAGATGATGCCAATATTTCCATATGAGTATATATTAGTCAAATAACTTATTTCTATAGTTTAAATGTTAAGATAACTTAAAATTATTAAATATATATTATATATCATGATGTTGCATGTTTTTGACTAATATACAGTATTTTAAAACTTAATATTAATCTTCACTTATTGGTTTCAAAACAAGGGAATTAAGTGCTTTTGTGAATCCGTCTTTGTAACATAAGTTTATATCTTTATATAAATCAGAATCTATATTAACCAATTTTTCATCTGAAAGATATCTTACATTATAGACAAAATAATAATCATTACTAACAGAATTACTACTATATGTAACAGTCATAATAATCCCATATTTGGTAAATAACCAATTTTTTAAATCCCCTCTTGTAGGTGCTAAAGTATAGTCACTATTTTGAAAGAATTCTACCAAAATAGGAGTTTCGCTCTCATAACCGATTCCATAACCGATTTCAAATCTACTTAATGCAGTTTCTTCATTCTGAGTTCTTCTTATTTTATCTCTCCAAATTGAATATGCCGAGTAACAAGTCTCATTATACTCCTTTTTCTTCGCTAATGCAGCTACATCAAATGATATTACCTTATCCATATTTAAATTAATTTATTAATTTTTAAATCTCTAGCCTTATCAATAAAACATCCTAAGTGAACTAAACTTACACCTTCAGAGTAATATCCGTTACTTATACCAAGCCACCTTATTGTGACATAACCTTTAATAGTTGCCATATTGTAGAAACTATATGTATAACTCTCGCCAATACCATCGCCACTTCCTTCATTGGAATTACATTCAGATTTTAATATAGGACTATTTAACAAATCATCTAGACTACCATTTATATCATCTATCACAACATCTTCACAACAATCTTGAATATGCTTCATAGAATATTTATTTCCATCTGATAATAGAAAAACTATCTCATTTTCTTCATTATTAATATTAACGTCTAATATAATCTTTCCTAAAAGTTCATCCATAGGTTACTTTGGTTTTATATTTCTTAATTCTTTTTTATTTCTTGATACTTGTGACTTATCTGCCTCAATACCTTTCTTCTCTAGAAATGAAAAGAAATTTAGCCTAGTTTTTAAATCTTTAACACTGTTCATAATGGTTTTTTTAAATTAATATTTGACAAAAATATAACAAATAAATGTAATAGCCTAATAATCACTAGATTATTTTATGTTATATATATTCTTAATAGATGATATTCTAGATATAATACCCCACCACTGCGTAGAATATAGGTTATGACACTTATACATAAGGTCACTATTATCTACAAATTTACTATAATCTTTTTCACAACCTTCTATACTTCGTTGTTTATTAAAAAGAAATCTACAATAAATCTCATAACTATTCTCTAAAATCATATTTATTTATTTTCGTGCAAATATACAAATAAATATTTGAGTAAAGAAACTATTAATAATATATATCACTATGAGTGCTGGAAGAAGAGTTAATACAAAAAGTAAAAGTTGGGGAACACCTAGTAAATACATAGATGTTATAAAATTATTTTTTGAAGGAACTATTGATTTAGATCCTTGTTCTAATGAGTACTCCATTGTGAACGCTGATATAAATTATATAGTGCCTCAAAATAATGGATTAATAGATTCGTGGAATTATAAAAGAATATTCGTAAATCCCCCATATGGTAGAGACAAGGATAGTTCAACATCCATAAAAGATTGGCTAAGAAGGTGTTTATTTGCCCATAGAGATCATAACTCTGAGGTTATAGCATTAATACCCGTTGCCACAAATTCAAGCCACTGGAAAGAGTTTATATTCCCTAAAGCAAATTCTATATGCTTTCTCTACGATACTAGACTTAAATTTCTAGAAAACGGTCAGAATGGTGGGAAAGGTGCTCCAATGGCATGTTGTTTGGTATATTGGGGCAATGATTATAATAAATTCTATAACTCATTCATAGACTATGGTGCAGTTTTGCCACTAAAAACACTAAAAGATAAGAAAATAGGTAAGTATTAATTCTGTAATAAGGAAAATTCATTCTCATATACACCAATCACACCAGAGTCTATAAGTTTAGACCTAACATAATCTAAATGTACACAAAACAAATTTCCATCATCCTCTTCATAGTATTTTTCCATATCTAGAAATATAGTATCCGAATTGGATAGCAAAGCCACAGATGATAGAATATTAAAAGCATCTTTTCTTTGACTAGATTGTACCATATCCTCAATCATCATTTTGTATTTTTTCATAGTTTGTTTGTTTGTAAGTTATGTTATATGATATTCGTAATTAGTTTTAGGTATTAACAATATTTAACTTTTTCTGGTAAATTAAATATCTTACATATTGCCTTTTTTCTATTATCAATAGAAATATAACGATCATATTCAGCAATTGATTTCTTTAATACCTCACTTATTCTTTGATTAATCACCATTTTGTTTAAACTTATTTTATAATTATAGTATAATGTTTAAGAATGTTTAATTAAGAAAAATATGGCTATATATAAAGAATATAAATACCAGAACAGTAAAGGTTACTCCTCCTATATCGTAAGCAAGAAAACTTTCTGGGGGTGGAAAAAAATTAAAGAATTTCCAATAGGTTATGAGTGGGATATGGATCTAAATAAATTAAAAATATCTCTAAACAAATCTAATAAAGAACTAGATTTGTTTTTGGAATTACTTAAATCAAAAAATAACACTATATTCATATCAAATTAAAAATAATACTATGACAAATACAGAAATTAAAAAAGAGCTTTCTAAACAAAAACCCTTAGCAATTTTTAAATACATTAGAAAAGGTGTAGCATATCACTACACAGATTTAAATCAAGATAGAGTTAGTTTTGAGATACCAGTTGATGACATGGGTGATGCAGATTTTAAATCTAGTATGGATGCAAAACTATTAAATAGGTGGATAGTAAATAATGATGAGATATGAGATTATTTGACACAGGTGGTATTGACAATGAAACTGTAGACCTTGATGACGTTGAGATATATTCACACTTGTCAAGCCATTATGAAACATTGCGTAACTTAATGTTTCAGGAAATAGGATACTCATACTGCTATATGAATTATTGGAATAATGATATATATAGTGTATATGATTCACAGAAAGAAAGAATCAATGAACTTATACAATATTTTACTGATAACGAGAAAGATAATAGAGGGGATGTGTTGTGGTTTAAAGAGCAAGTATTTATATTTCAGTGTGAGATAGAAAACATGTGCTAAATTATTTAAAATTATGATAAAAACAATTATTACTAGAATGAATAAAAAATCTAAACTATATGCTATAATATTAGGACTAACATTATTCTTTGTTTCCTCTATATTTACATCATTTGGAATATCACTTATAATAGTGGTATCTAGTGGTGTTATAATATCTATCATAGACCAATTCAAAGAAAATGGCATTATGATACATAACCAAAGATGGAAACCAATATTATATTTATCCTTTGTTATAGCCCCATTAACTATCTTTTTACTAACATTATTTAAATCATGTTAGTAAAAAAAATATTTGCGACTGATAAGTTAAAGCACCTTGTATTAGGACTCTTAATTTACTCTGCACTCACACATTTAGTAAGTCCTCTTATATCACTACTAATCACAGTATTTATAGCAATTGCTAAAGAAGTAATATGGGATAAATTACTAAAAAAAGGAACTCCTGAAATTCTAGATGTTATAATGACAATAATATTCCCATTTTTCTTGTTTCTAATCCAAACTTATCTACTACCACTATGAAAACAAAGCAAGAAAAAAATATAAACGTATTATCATTATTTGATGGGATGTCTTGTGGACAAATAGCTCTTGATCATCTAGGATTTAAGATAGGTAAATACTTTGCATCAGAAATTGAGAAATCATCAATAAAAGTAGCTAAACACAATTATCCAAATACTATACATATCGGTAATGTTACTAGTATAGATTCTAAAATCCTACCAAATATAGATTTGCTCATGGGAGGTAGTCCTTGCACTGACTTCTCTATGGCAGGTTCTAAAAATGGACTTGATGTTAATGAGGTTCAAGTATATAGTTTAGACAAGTATATAGAACTAAAAAATAATGGATTTGTCTTCTCAGGACAGTCATATCTTTTTTGGGAGTTTGTAAGATTATTCAAAGAAACTAAGCCTAAGTATTTTTTACTTGAAAATGTGAAAATGAAGAAAGTTTATGAAGATATTATAACTAAAGAACTAGGTGTAGAACCAATTATGATTGATAGTGCTTTAGTATCTGCACAGACTAGAAAAAGGCTATACTGGACTAATATACAAAATATCAAACAACCCGAAGATAGATGTATTAATATAGAGGATGTTGTATATGATGATTCATATAAGACATTTACTAATCCAAGAATAGCTTTGTCTAAGAAAGCTACTAAGAACTACGTAAAGTGGGATATATCTGGTAAGGGATATTGGTCTCAACAAGATAGAGCATATTATAGAAATAGTAAAATGTGTACCTTACCCAAATCTAGAGCAGGTAGTAAATTAAATATCGTTGTTGATTATGATAATAATATTTATAGAAGATCACACCCAATAGAGGTAGAGCGATATCAAACAATACCTGATAATTACACGCTAGTTGATGGTGTGAGTAATACTAAACGTCTGGAGATGGTTGGGAATGGTTGGACAATAGATGTTATAAAGCATATTCTTAAATATATGAAGTTTTAAGTCTTATCACCATAAATAAATACAATTGCTATAGTCAACCTATTGACTTTAATCATTCTATTTAAATCAAATCTATTACTCATAACATTTATATTTGTAATTAATAGAATGTTTAATATTTTTTACTATATTTGTAAATAAAAATATACTTATGAGAAAAATGAAAAATATATCGGGCGATAAAGAATACCTTAGAAATCTTTTGAAAAGTGGCAGACAAAAAGCGATTTTCGGATTAGGTGGTTTTTCTGGTAGTACAGCATTAAGTTTTGAAATAGTAAATCACGATGGTTATGTAACAGAAATCTGTGAAGAGTCAGGATATTGTCAATGGACAAATATGAATGGAACAGAAATGATGTCAGTAAATATAAATACTATAACAATTTAAACAAACAAATATGGAAACATCAATTAAGAACCCACTAATATTTTTAATAAACACCGAAAGAAATCAAGAAATGATATCTTCGTTCAACTGTATAGTTGATGTTCTTACACACTCTAGTGGTATAGAAAGTGCTAAAAAAAGTATAGAAACCGATTTGACAATTTATTTCTATGATTATTTTTCTATAATTATAGAAGAAAAGAGTATTAAGGTAATTCAGAAAAAATTTCCAAACCAAAGCTATACAAGTTTTAAGAACAACACAATTTTAATATTTAGTTAAATAAGAAAGAAGTTTGTAATTGTTACTATTAATATATAAGTAATGATTAAAAGTTTTAGATTGTTTAACGAAAGCATACATAATATCCAATATACCAAAGAAGTTGATGAAGATGGTGATAATATCGAAATAAGTGCTTATTTAGATGGTAATAGTATTGCTAAGTTATCTTTTGAAATCCTATATGATGCATATGAATATGAATTTAGTGATGACTTCACAGAAGATGAATTTGATGCTATTTATACAGATGTGAGTATTGTTAAGTTATCACACATTGAAGTAAATAAAGATTATATGAGAGAGGGCGTAGCTAAGGGACTCATTAGCTATGGGATAAGTCTTATGGAAAAAGAAGGATATAATGAATTCTTTCTAAACGCATCACCGATGGGGTTTGGCGGGATGAGATTACATTCACTAATTGAATTTTATAAATCCTTTGGATTTAAAGAGATACTTAATCAGAGTAATAACTCACTAATGGCTTTAGTTATTAAATGAACTATATTAGTTTTTGTTTCTGTGTTATAATATTCTTTTATATTTATTTATTTATCTTTATTTCGATATCTTCTATCAACTGAACACCATCAGAGCATGTTAAATCTCCAGCTTCTACTGTTACCTTATTCAATCTATTAGTAGATTTGTTGTTTATATAATATGTATTTTCTGAATTTTTTATTCTATCGATTAAATAAATTTTCTGAATAATCACTCTTTTATCCACTTGTTCATCTCCTTTTATTTCTAGTCCAAACTTTGTAATGCTTTGATTTCTAGAAACTAATATGTATTCATTCATAATTTTTATTATTTTTCTTATATATTAAAATATTTTTTCCGCTTATATTAAAACATTTGCTTATTTTTTCATATATTTATAGAACTACAAAAACAAAATAAATGGAAAAAATGAGATTAGGAAACCTTATAGATGAGGTTGTAAGTAAATGGAGTTTTGATAACTCTTGGAAAGCATGTGGTGATAGCCACACCTTTCAATGTGATTTAAGTAATCATACAAAAAAAGAAAATTCAATAGCACCATCTATAAGAAATGATAGAGCAGTATGGGTGTGTAGACTAACAACTAATGGTGGTGTGTCTTGGAACACTGCCGATATGTCAATTCCAAAGTGGTTATTTGAATATTATATGAAGTATAAGACAAATAAAATATCGGCTAGTCAAATAGAATATAAGATTCACTAAAAAGAGTAGCATTGGATTGTGGTTGTTCAGTTTAAATATATAAGGAAAGTAAAGCAATACAATGTCTTTAAAAAGTATAAAAATGTTTGGTGATTATATTATAGAGAATACGAATAATATAAACACAAATTTCTGGAAATGGTTTGGTGATAGTAAGGTTATAAGTGATAATAAACCAACTGTTTGTTATCATGGTACATCATATAAAGATATAAAGTCATTTAATTATGAGATGATAGGATTAACAACTGGTAATGATGGTCACTATGGATATGGTATGTACTTTTCATATGCTAAGAATGAAGCTAAAATATACGGAGATTATATATACGAGTGTTATATTAAAATAGAAAAACCATTTACTGGAACATTTGAAAATATAAAAGAATTAAAAAAGATAGGGGTAGAAAACATAGATGATATAATAAACACTTCTATTGACTTTGGTTCATTAAAAAACAACTTTTTAGGAAAAAATGATATTGCTATCAAGTTCTTATCATATATAGAAAATAACAACATTAAAAAAGCATGGGAATATGTGTTTAATAATAATGGTGATAGTGATTTTTATAACGATCTTAACGATATTATTGAATATACTACATTAAAAAAACACAATGGTGTTATACCAGATTATGTAATAGATTTCTTGGATAACAACAATATTAATGTTATATTTGAAGAAGGATTTGCTAATGAACAGACACTTCATTGGATAACTGACTTGGGTAATGATAGTAAGAAAGTTACAGATTCTATTATAAGTCTAGGATATGATGGTGTTATATATGGGAGCGAGGTAGTTCCCTTCTATAGTAACCAAATAAAGTCTGTACAAAATCTCGGAAATTGGGATTTAAATAATAATAATATTTATTTATAAACTTTTTAATAATAATTACATACAAAATAAAAATGGTTGCTTACAAACTAATTAGAAAAATGAAAGATGGGACGTTGTCACCACTTTTCATAAACAAGAAAAGTAGAATTCCTTTAAATACCTGGCTAGATGCCGAATCCCATCCTACAAAAGGATTTGCATACAGAAAAGGTTGGCATTGTACTGTAACGCCAAATGCACCACACCTATCTACAAAAGATAGAATATGGGTTGAGGTTGAAGTAGATGAGTTTGAATATTATAGGCGACCAGAGTCACAAGGCGGGACATGGATACTTGCACAAAAAATGAGAATTATTGCAGAGTTAGACAATTAATCGATTAATTAAAAAATTATTATATGAACAGAATTGATTCCAAAGAAGTTGCAAAAACAATATCTAATGAAGATCTTAGTATTATGTTTAATAATGCAAAAGCTAGTGTAAAAGACTGGAGGAAAAGAAGTCTTGTGAATAAGTCTATGACAATCGGAGTATCATGGAATATTCTAGCCAAAGATTTTAATATAAACCACGTGTATAATATGTTAATTAAAACAAATATGATTAGAGACTTTGGAGAGTTTCTCCCAAATACAATTAAGAAACATAAATACAAGAAGGATGAAAGAGAGCCTTATCATGAAAATCCAAAATTTTAGAAATGAGTAAAAGTATTAGAAAGAAATGGTATAATTTACAACTTTACGTACTAGAAAAAAAGTATAATTTACTAGATAATAGAGTTGATAATGAAGAAGTAAACTATAACGTCTATATATCTACCATAGAAACCATAGACAAGGAAATGTTTATGCTAAAAACAAAGATTAATAATTTAAATTAAAAGATGTGCTAGTATACCAAGGAAGCTAACAATCACAAAATATATTAAATGATAAAGTATCTAAAATGTTTAAATTGGAAAGGATTCTTAATTGTGTTGTTACTTTGCATGATTGGTGCATTGGTAAATGAGAATGTAACTAATTTTTCAGAATGGCTTTTAATTGTTATATTATTTGGAATTCCCATATCTATATGTGTGTTATTTATTGACAAAACATAATATAAAACTCTCTTTCATATTTTAATATATAATGAAAGAAATATCTTAAATGAAGGAAATAGAGAAAGAGGTAAATGCGAAATTTAAAAACCTAAGAACTATAACTGCTTTGGTTGCATCATTACAATCTCCATCTATGATAGTCACTGGTAAAGGTGGTTTGGGTAAAACTTATAACATTAAACAAACTATCAAGAGTATGGGGATAAGAAAGGCTAACTTTAAGGAGATGGTTGGGTACACAACAGCTAGAGGTTTATATGAAGTCTTATATGATAATAAAGATTCTCTTATATTAATAGACGATTGTGATGAAGCCTTAGAGGATAAAACAAGTATAAGTTTATTGAAAGCAGCACTAGATTCCTATGATGTTAGAACTATAACATGGAATGCAAAGGTGAGTAAAAATAGTAAATATCCAAGTAGTTTTGATTTTACAGGATCTATCATATTTATAACAAATTTAAACGTTGATGATATAGACCAAGCAATACTTTCTAGAAGTATGGTTGTTGATTTAGCAATGACAAATGAAGAAAAATTAGTTAGAATAGAATCTATTTTGAAATTTTTAAATCCAGAATTTTCAATGGAAGTAAAACAAGATGCTCTTAACTATCTTAGAGAAAATGGCAAAACTTTTGATGTGAATTTGAGAACACTAGGTCTTATATCCAAACTAAGATATAACTATCCATATAATTGGCAACAATTATCTAAAACAATGATAAAATAATACATAACAAAATGAGTAAAATACACACTAAATTTAAAATGTTTACCGAAAATGTAGATTCTAAAGAACTCACAAAGGACGAACTAAAGCATATCCTAACTGGATATCTAGACGCTGCTCTTTGGACAGAAGAGGAAAGGTTAGAGGAAGAGGCAGAGGAAGATGGAAAAGACTGTGATATAAGTATTAGTAATGTAACACCTGACTCTATTTATAAAGTTATTAAAGATATCAAAAAACTTATACAGGAATGCCCAGCAGGTGTTGCTGAGGCAATTGATAAAGGTGGTTATGAACAATTAGGACATGATATACATCTAAGTAGCAATGGACATGGTGCTGGATTTTTTGATAGGGGATATGACAATGGTGATTCGTTACAGGAATGTGCTAGGAAATTAGGTGAAACTCATATCTTTATTAATAATGACTGTTCTATTACCATAGAATAATTTAAAGTTGTATATTTGTTGAAAATAATAACACTATGAAATTTGAATTTGCAAAATTTACAGAGGTCACAGACTTCGCATTTAGAGTAAATACCGAGTATAAGGAGTCTGGTTATACAAGAATATTTATATGTTCAGATACTAATGATTTCTGGCTTGCTAGAGTCCTTAAAAATTATGGTGAAGATTATGAAGAAATTGAGGGATCTTATATCCTAGAACGTGAAAAAATACCCAAAGAACATAAAGGGCAAAGCTTAACAATCTCTAGAACTAGGCAAATTCTCAAAGAAGATACGTTCGAGAATTGGGAATACTTTGTTTTTGATAACATAGAGGATGTTATTGACAGAATTGATGGTGGATTTGGTATCAATAACTTAGAAAAATAACATAATGTTCGATAGAATAGATAAATATCTAACACATGAGTTATCAGAAAAATATGGGTCTTCTTTTGAAAGAAGGGATTATTATGAACTTGAAATATCATATAAGACTCTTCTCAAAGGAAAGGGGAAAGAGACTGGTCTAATGTTCCTTATTGATGTTACTGATAATCACTACATATATATAAATCTATATAAAGAAGGTAATTGCAAAATGGTATTCACGGCAGATGATAATTGTATGACACGAAATATGGACATTAAGCATGTTGAGATTCTATTCCCATTGTTTATAAAGTTAGTAGATGAATTTATCGGATTATGTGAATCTTTTAATAAATTTAATTATAAGGAAGTGTCTAAACAAGAATTAAGAAATCATTCAATTAAAAGCATAATCGATTAAACATATCAATATATTTTTATATAATACACATGGAAATAATACATGAAATAATACAGGAAAGTGTTAGTGGGGGGTTTTTTAAGTTCCTAGGATATTGGATAATGATAGTAGTTATACTTGGTATACCAGCAAATATAATTAAATATGCAATTAATAGACCTCTTAGACACATGAATATAAGAAAATATGGATATCCACCAAGTCATTGTGATGCCGATGGAGATTTCCTAGAAAAAGAATAGAGATATGTGGGGCAAATTTATAAAATTTTTAACTGCTAGGAATGAAGAAAATAAAGTATCTGAAATAAAAACTACCGAACCAGTTGAAATAGAGAGTGATTGGGAATTATTTGAAGATATAAAACCACCACATGAAGTAGTATTAGGTGCAGTATATGTAAAAAATTTAGGATGGATAATGGACACATCTTGGTGGTATGAGGATAAGAAGTGTTGGATGATCACAGGTGCAGTAGGATCATTACCTTCAAATTTATTATATACACACTGGCGAGTATTACCATCTTTGGATTTATTAGGTAGTGAATGGAATGTATTTAATGACAACAAACCTCCTAATAGAACTGTATTAGGTGCATGTGATAGTTATGACTGTGGAATAGTCATTGACTCAGTTTTATGGAAAGAGAGTAATCAATGTTGGAGAGTTACTGGAACTGATAAAGATTTAAAAGGACATATGCCATATACACACTGGAGAGAATTACCAACTCATCCAAATAATATAATAAATACCAAATATGAGAAAATATAAACTAAATCCATTAGAACACGGTTTCGAATCGATAAAAAAATACCCAGAATTATCAATAAAATATCCAATTGATAGTGATTCATACTTTGTCAAAGTTGTGTGTTATGATAATGCTAAGGAATTAACATACTGGTATATTATTCTTAACCAATCTACGTGGGATGATAGAATTTTCTTAAGTGAAGGTTCGTATGATTTCAACAAAGATCCAGATTATGAATCACAAAATAAAGATAGGATTGTATATGGTGGACTTGTATCCAATGATGACTTCTTTAAGAACCTACTTACCCATCTTATGGGAACAACAGTTACTGATAGCGTATATAAGGAAGGTATGAGTAGATATGATAGTAATATTGGGGAACAAATGAGATTTGAATTTAAAAAAGAATACAATGACTGACATGATTATTAGATATTTAAAAGATAAGAAATGGTTTAGAAAATTAATTGCTAAACATTTCTATACAAATGACCAAATTGAAGGATGTTTCTGGTATGGATTCTGGTTATCAAAAGCACAAGATACCTCGGTTGAGAGATTGGATGATGATAGAATTACTTTAGAACTAAAGAAATATTTAAAAAGACTAGATAGTGTTAATAAGGATGAAGATATAGATTGGGACTAATATTTGAAAATATACATGTAAACAGTTATGAATTATAATATATAAGTAAAAATAATAAAACAATGGCAATAAAAACTAAATTTTCAGATTACATAAAAGAAGATGTAGCTGATAGAAAAGAATTAAGATCAGTAACTGTTAAATATAGTGGGGGTGCTGAGATAACAACTAGCATGGCAAGCCATCTAACCGATAAAGAAATCGAAAAATATTTCGAAATTGGTAAAGAATTTAATGTAGGTAGTGTTGATGATGATATGCAAAAAGTAGTTGATGTTAAAATAAATAAATAGTATAATTATACCATTTATTATTAGTACATTTGTATAACAAATATTTAACCTTAAAATACAACTATCGATAATAGAATATTAATATATAGATTAAAAGATAATAAAATATGAAGAATATTAAAAGTTTCAAAGAACACGTTCATTATCACCATGAGGGCTCAATAGATAATTTTAAAATAGGTGATATTGTAACATATCCTGGTTCCAGTGGTGAACAATATGAAGTTATAGAAAATACTGGTGAAAGAATAGATTTAAAAAATGAGAATGATGAAATAACAAAAATCTACTGGTATCAAGCCGATGATATTAAACACATCGAGTAAATTATACATAACGGTTTGTATAAGATTTGAAGCGGATAAAAGAACTGAATTTTTGAACAATAAACAAACATAATTAAATACTACAAACTTTGAAACTAGCACGAATACCGCTTTTAATTTTATACGGTGTTACCTGCTTTTAAAAAGGGCGTGGTTTTACAAAAACCAAATACGTATGAGTAAGATTGAATTGATAAAAGGAGAAACTATTGAAGAGATGTAAAAATTAATAGACAAAGGCGTAAAAGTAGATATGATACTGTGCGATTTGCCTTATGGAACTACTGCTTGTAAGTGGGATGAAGTTATCCCTTTTGATTTACTTTGGGATAAATACGAAAAACTAATTAAAGATAATGGAGCAATTGTATTGACAGCATCCCAACCTTTTACAAGTGCTTTAGTAATGAGTAAACCAAACCTTTTTAAATATGAATGGATTTGGGAGAAAAGCAAAGCAAGTAATTTTTTACAGGCTAAATATATGCCTCTAAAAGCACACGAAAATATATTAGTGTTTGGAAAGGGTAAAGTTAATTACTACCCACAAAAAACAGAAGGAAAGCCTTTTAATAAGGGTAATAGGAAAAATGATAATGGAATAGCAACTGAGGTTTATAATAGAATACCAAATGCTGGTATGGAAATTAAAAACGAAAAAGGATTAAGAAACCCAAGAACTGTGCAGTATTTTAAAACTGCTGAAAGTGAAGGAAAACACCACCCAACCCAAAAGCCAACTTGGTTATTTGAATACCTCATAAAAACCTACACTATTAAAGGAGAAACTGTTTTAGATAACACAATGGAAAGAAATCGAAAAATATTTCGAGATTGGTAAAGAATTTAATGTAGGTAGTGTTGATGATGATATGCAAAAAGTAGTTGATGTTAAAATAAATAAATAAATAGTATAATTATACCATTTATTATTAGTACATTTGTATAACAAATATTTAACCTTAAAATACAACTATGGATAATAGAATATTAATAAACATTTGTTCATTTATTCCTTTTTTTGGGATAATTATATCTCTGATGAGCAAAATAGATTTTGTATCAAAACCTATTTTCGCATTATATCACCTAGTATCATGTTTGTTTATAACATATGTATACATACTACACATTCTTTCAATATGAAAAAGTTAGATAGATACGTTAAAGTGAAGGGACATTCTAATTGGTTTTTAGTATACGAGCATGGTGGTAATAAATCACAAGACTTATCATCTATGCAAGAAAAGCTCCTAAGAAGCCAAGTTTGTTCTTTACACGATGATGATATTAAGCAAGACCTCAGACATAGGCTTGTTATGTTGGCTACTCATACTTTAGATTACGATGATATAACTGAAAGATTTGGTACTATATTAATACGCCCTAGTGGAACTTATACTTTATTGAGAGGTAGTGAGGTAGAAGAAGAAAAATATGATAATAGCTTCCCCATCGATAATTTTTCAGATATTGTAATATGCGAAAATGATGAGAAGGCAGAATATAAATGGGTTGAATATCTTAAGAAAAGGTTTCCGAATGAAGAGATAACAACAATTAATTATTTTGATTTAAGAAATTCCAAAGAAATAGAAAAATACTTTGAAGCTGCTAAATATATAACCTTCTCAACAACGTTCAGTAATTTAGAATGGTTTGAAAAAATGGTGAAATTATCCAATGATAAGCATAAAATAATAGGTTACTGTCATGATGGAAGCAAGTGGTCTGATATACCAAATATTAATAATCTTGAAATAGTAAAAAGTTTATGATTTAGTTTAATTATTTAGTGTATATTTGTACAATAGAAACAACTTAAATAACTATACTATGACTGCTACAATATCAAAAGCTCAATTAAAGAGAGATAAAGAAATTAATAAGAAATTATACACTTTAGTCTCCAGGACTATAGTAGATTTTAAAGATAGTTTTTTAGAGTCATTTGTAGATTTTAGAATAAAAGAAATAGAGAATAGTATAGTAAGGCTAGAGAATAATAAAATAAATTGGGTACCAACAAGGTATGAGACAACTATACCAGATTTTGATACTTATATATCTAGGATTGAGAAAAAGCTATCTAATAAAAATATTTTGGTATTAGAGTTTATAACAGAAGCAGATAAAAATTTCGAGTCTAAACTTAACTCATTAGTATCTAAACTAGTTGAGTATAAGTTCACAACACGATATTTAAGTGTTAAGAAAATATCAAATGCTGGTTCTGAGTTTTCGTTTCTAGTATCAAATCAAGAAATAGAGGTTGAAGCTCGTGTTATATTTGCATGTGGAGATATAAATGTTCCTCACTATAGATTCATAACTACGAAAAGGAATCTATAATAATATTTTTCATAATGGGAATAAAACAAAATACATCTTTATATATTTTGTTTTATATCATTGAGCGTAAAACACACAAGTCTTTAGCTTGTGTGATGTAAGCGAATGAAAATATTTTAGCCTTGACTTAATATATATTGTTTAATAGTATTTGGATTTGCTTCTCCAATGGAACAAACGAAATAACCATCTGATCAAAATGTTTTTTCAATCCAGAAATATGTGTACAGATAATTTTTATGGACAGAACGCCATATATGATATATACTTTCTTGTTTTAACTTTCTAACAATTGATGTAATAGATAACCGAGGTATATATCTAATTAAGAAATGGATATGATCTATATCACTTTCAAAGACTTTTATTTCAAAATCACTTTTAGAAGTAATATTTAATAATAATTGTTTCATATCAACCTTTAATTGATTAACCAACAATTTATTTCTGTATTTACACACAAAGATTAAATGACATTTTAAGTAATGTTTTGAACGATTTGTTGAAATGTCATTAGAATTTTTAGATATAATTTTTGATTTTTTGTAAAATACTTTTCATAAATATTAAAGTATTTTACAAAAAATCAAAAATGATATAAAATGGCTTTTAAAGTTTAATATATACCTTTAATGAAAACAATATTTAAGTCATTTAAGTTTAAAATATATCCAAATAAAAAACAAGAAATCTTGTTGGCTAGACATTTTGGTGCAAATAGATTTGTTTTTAATTATTATCTTAATAGTAGAAAAGAAAGTTATCTTGGTGAAGATAAAAAATCACTTAATTATTATGATAATGCTAATGATTTAACCCAACTTAAAAAAGATGAAAACTTTAATTGGTTAAAAGAAATTAATAGCCAATCATTACAATCATCAATTAGAAACTTAGATACAGCTTATAATAAATTTTTTAGAAAACAAACTAAATTTCCAAGATTTAAGTCAAAATATAATAGACAATCATTTAAAATTCCACAAAATGTGTTAATTAAAGATAATAAATTAAATATTCCTAAATTTAAAGAAGGTATTAAAATCAATTTACATCAAGAAATTGAGGGTAAAATAATGTTTGCTACTATATCTAAATCAACAACTAGTAAATATTATGTATCTATAACATGTGAAGTAAATCATAAACCTTTTGAAAAAACCAATTCAAAGGTAGGAATAGATACTGGTATCAAAGATTTAGCTATATTAAGTGATGGTAAAGTGTATGAAAACATTAAAACATTAAAAAGTAATTTAAAGAAGTTAAAGTATGAACAAAGACAACTTTCAAAGAAAGTTAAAGGAAGTTCATCAAGAAATAAACAAAGAAAAAACCTTGCTTTAGTTCATGAAAAGATAACTAACGTAAGAAAAGATTATTTGCACAAAATCTCCACAGAAATCATCAAAAGCCAAGATGTAATTTGTATCGAGGATTTAGCTGTAAAAAATATGATGAAAAATCATAAATTAGCTCAAGCATTTGCAGATGTTAGTTTAGGAACATTCTATTCTATGTTAGAATATAAAGCTAAATGGAATGATAAAACAATCATTAAAATTGATAGATATTTTCCATCATCTAAAATGTGTTCTAATTGTAGTTGGATAAATCAAGATTTAACATTAAAAGATAGAGAATGGTCTTGTCCGTCTTGTGGAGAAAAACATGATAGAGATTTTAATGCGGCTAAAAATATATTAAAACAAGGTTTAAAAATATTATCTGATTCATGGATTGAATCGGATGTAAAACAAAAACAGGTGGAGGCGTTGTCGTTAGATGAGTCTATGAAACCTGAAACACATTAGTCTTTAGCTAATGTGTAGTTCATTCCCATTTTATTCATAATTTCCTCCACTCTTTTCTTACCCAACTCAAAGTCTATATTATTTTTTTCGATAATAATGAAGTCTCTATTATTTCTAAGACAAGCCTCTGCCAATGTACCACTTCCACTACATAAATCTAAAACTATATCACCTTCATTGCTATAAGTAAGAACACATTTTTCAATTAATTCCACTGGTTTTTGTGTGGGGTGTAGTGATAGTTTTTGTTTATCAGTTTTAGCTTTCCATACACTTCTAGGATATCTTTCTGTGCTATCATAGCTTGTTAGGTTATGGTCACCATAATTAGTTGTTTTCTTACTATTTCTTTTATGTTTAGCAGAACTCACTTTTCTTTCGTGATCCTTTGTCTTTTGTGGATTATATGTTGGTAGTTTTTTATAAAATACCATCATATCTTCATGACATCTCATTGGCATCCGCTTAGCATTTAAGTGTCCAGTCACTGTTGTCTTTTCCCATATTATATTATATCTGTGATTTTTATCACTTAACATCATCATTGCACTAAATTTGTCTTGACCAAAAAATAAGACAGCTGCATTTGGTTTTGTTATTCTCCAAACTTGCTCCCAAAGTTCACTAGGATTTATAATAGTATCCCATTTATTTTTAGTCTTTCCATAAGGCAAATCAGCACAGATAAAATCTATAGTATTATCTGGTATATTCTTCATTTCTACAAGACAATCACCTTGTATTATTTTACTTCTATTAAATAAGTATTTGTTATCCATTAGTTTTATTTACTATCCCACAAGGGATTCGAACCCTATAAATTCCCTCTGTAAATAGCCTTGCTTCTATTGTTAGGGTTAACCATATTATTATTGACAAGCACGAACTGATATCACGATGCAACTTGTCTCAAAATGCAGAACATTATTTTATATGCAAATATAGTTTAAATGTTTATAAAAACTACTGTTTTAACTATAAAACATAGAACATTGGGAAAGGTTCATCTATTAATATATAACGATAAGATAAAATGATTCATAAATCGTTTACGCTTATGGCATCGTTTCTTTAATAAAGAGATAATGTGTTACCTAATAAAAAATAAATTAACATGAATCTAGGAATTGGTTTAGGTTTACCTTCTACAAAATTATATATACGACCTTTCATAATAGAGGTTGATACTAGTATTGCTGGGGTATCTAATAATGACCAATTCCAATTTACTGGTGCACAAGGTGATTATGATGTTGTGGCTAAGCAAGGAAGGACTATTATGGATACTTTTAATGACTTATCTAATGAAGAGACTATTACGTTTTCTAACCCAGGTGTGTATTATTTAGAAATAATACCTAAACGCATTAATGGATTTAATAGAATAAATTTTAGTGATGGTGGTGACAAGCTTAAACTAACAGATATAAAACAATGGGGAACTATTGTTTGGAGTACATTTAACAGTGCTTTCAGAGGTTGTGCTAATTTTAAAGGAAGTTTTACAGATTCTCCTAATCTCACAAATGTAAATAGTTTTAGGTTTATGTTTAGAGAAGCAACTTTATTTAACCAACCTATTGACAGTTGGGATACAAGTAATGTTACTAATATGGAAAGAATGTTTGGTGATGTAACTTCTTTTAACCAACCTCTTGATAGTTGGGATGTTAGTAATGTTACTATTATGAGAAATATGTTTGTTCGTGCAACTTCATTTAATCAACCTCTAAATAATTGGGATGTTAGCAGTGTGGATGATATGCCTGCTATTTTCCAAGGAACTTCCTTTAATCAACCTCTAAATAATTGGGATGTGAGTAGTGTTACGAATATGGAGAATATGTTTCGTGATACACCATTTAACCAACCCCTTGATAATTGGAATGTAAGTAGTGTTACGAATATGGATTTTATGTTTTGTGCGGCGGAGTCTTTCAACCAACCCCTTAATTCTTGGGATGTGAGTCAAGTAACTACCATGAATCAGATGTTTTATTTCACACCATCTTTTAACCAACCATTAGATAATTGGGATGTAAGTAGTGTGACTAATATGTTTGCCATGTTCGCCTATGCTTATATATTTAACCGACCATTGAATAATTGGGATGTAAGTAGTGTGACTAATATGAGTACTATGTTTTATGGAACAACTTTATTTAATCAACCACTATATAATTGGAATGTAAGCCAGGTAACTACTATGGATTATATGTTTGGTCCTAATACTGATTTTAACCAAGACCTTTCTCAATGGGATGTGAGTCAAGTAACTACTATGATTCAAATGTTTGATGGATCTTCTCTATCAACAACAAACCTTACACTTATTTACGAAAATTGGTCATTATTAACTTTACAACAAGACGTACCATTTGGTGCATCAGATATACAGTATTTCAGTGCTGGAACAAATGGTAGAAATACAATGGTTAATACATATAATTGGACTATTACTGATGGAGGGTTATTAGAGACACCATTCATAATAGAAATTGATAGTACAGAAAGTGGAGTATCTAATGCAGATCAATTTCAATTTACTGGTGCAGAAGGTGATTATGATGTAGTGGCAAAACAAAATGGTGTTGTAATAGAAACTTTCAATAATTTAAGTGATGAAGCTACTATTACATTTGCTAGTGCTGGTATATATGATTTAGAAATTAAGT
>Ga0306912_1000027_pt1 | contig 84018 bp, 79 predicted proteins | sample AntRauFillE10628_FD_190443 | JGI IMG/M metagenome (GOLD analysis project Ga0306912, IMG submission 190443) | Saline lake microbial communities from Rauer Islands, Antarctica - Metagenome Filla E10 #628 (v2) (version 2) | ecosystem: Environmental > Aquatic > Non-marine Saline and Alkaline >...
ACAGTAACCGCACACGTGCGACGCAATTTAACCCGTGCGGCAAGACAATGCGTAAACCAAACCTACAAAAGAAACGAATCTTCGTTCCTGAGCTAGGTAAGACAGTATCGCTCAAAGTGTCTACCGCTGCGATGCGAACCATCGCCAAGAACGGTGCCTACGCCACCCTCAAGAAAGCACACCTCATCTAGACAAAGAGAAAAGAGTCGGTCCACATGGACCGACTCTTTTCTTTGGGAGTAATTACGGCTGCCACACTGTCACTCCATCCGTCAAAAATTCTATTGTACCTGTTTCTGCCGTACTGACGAGCTGAATGTTTCGCTCTGCAACCCGCTCTACCACCTCAGCATGAGGGTGGCCGTAACGTCCATTGCGCTCTGCTGAAACGACAGCAACATCTGGCTGCACGGTATCGAGGAATAATCCACTGGTTGAAGTCTGGGAACCGTGATGCCCGAGCTTGAGCACTTCACTTTGAATGATATCTCCATATACCTCGACCAGATACGCCTCGGTCTCTAGCGGAGCATCCCCGGTGAGTAGAAAATCTATCTCGCCGTAACTCACTTGTACAATAATCGACGCGGCATTACTGCGCCACAATGATGTATCCCCATCTGGTGCCAGCACTCGCACGGTTGTCGAAGCTCCCAGCTGAATAACTTGACCGGCTTGAGCCAGCACGATTTCGGCCTCTTCGTCAAGAACCGAATCAGTGTACGCACCAGCAGCTGGCGTATCGTGTATATTATTTGTCTGTACCACGGTCGCCACTTGATACCGTTCAAACACATCTACCAAACCCCCGACGTGATCACTATCGGGATGAGTTGCAAGTACAACATCAATAGTTGAGTCGAAAAAGCTTCTGCCGCGCGCAAACTCTCGCAATACCGTGGCGGTCGGTCCCCCATCAATCAATAATTCATATCCATCAGGGGTTTGGATATGAATTGCGTCTCCCTGGCCAACATCAAGAAACCGTACGGATAAGTATTGGCTCTGCGAAAAGCCCGCGTCTGTCTGCACAAAAGACAACGCACCAATACTAAAAATGGTTCCTAAAAAAATGATTCGTGACCAAATGACTGACATTATAGCTCTATGATACAATGTTGCTAACAGTTATTTATAACCTGTTCTTATATTTATGAAATACGAAGCACTTACTTTTACCATTGGAGACCTGCCGGGCATCTCCAGTGAAACCATTGAGAACCACCTCGGCTTGTACCAAGGCTATGTGAAGCACGTAAATCTTATTCGCGAGAAAGTAGACGCCTTTTCACACGATCTCGAGAATAACGCCTTTGCTATCGCTGAGATGCAACGACGACTCGGATTTGAGTTCTGCGGTATGCGCAACCACGAATACTACTTTGCCCAGCTCGAAGGTGGACCAAAACCACTTCCAGATGGAAGCCTGAGCGACAAAATCGAATCGCAATTTGGTTCGTTTGATGCCTGGATCGAAACATTTAAACAAATCGCCAAAACACGGGGAGTCGGTTGGGTAATGCTATACCACGATCCACACACCGACCAGCTGGTACAAACATGGGTGGATGAACAGCACCTTGGACAACTCGCTGACCTGGATATCGTCCTGGCACTGGATATGTGGGAACACTCATACATGATGGACTATCCGTCTAGTGAGAAAAATCTGTATGTAGATGCATTTTTTACCAACCTCAACTGGGAAGTCGTAGCGAGTCGAGTAATCTAACGAAATATTTTTGGGAGCGTATCTCCTGCGGTAGACCCGGTGGTTTTTCTTTGAGAAGAGGCCACCGGGTTTTCTGTTTCCACCACCACTGTCCAATCAGCTGTTGGATTTTTGACAGTTCGCTTTTTTAGATAGACAAAGATACTGATCAGTAACGCATACAAAACGCCCATCCCAACCGCGGAAAATTCGGGAATGGCCACCGCAGCAAATGGTAATTGCGCAAACCACTTGGCTACAAACAAAATATACAACAGTGAAAGATTGGCAAAAAAACCAATCAGCGAGGCTATCGGGAGTGAAAGAAACGCAATCATCCCCGTCGCAAACGTAAGTAGCATAGCGACTGGAACCACTGGCAGTACGAGCACATTGACCACTATTGCCACAATCGAAACTTCCCCAATGTGGTAGAGCAGGAGTGGGAGCACCGCTATTTGTGTCGCCAGAGTAGCAAAGAAAAAATCTTTCAGTTGTAGTTTTTTGGCGCCAGTTACTATGGTTGATTCAAAGTGCGGAGTAATCAACAGCAACCCCAACGTGGCCATAAAAGATAACTGGAAGCCAATGTCGTAGATGAGCAAGTATGGATTTAAAAACAACATAATCGCACCCGCAAAAAAGAGGGCCCTCATCACATCATACTGCCGACCAAACCCCTGTGCGACGAGCAGGAGTGCTGCCATGATACTCGCTCGTACCACAGTGGCCGACAGCCCGACCAATAGTGCGAAACTGATGATGGCGATTATGCCAGCCACCACTCGGGTGCGGGGTGAAAGAAAGAAAGAAAACACCAACATAAAAAACGTCACTACCAACATGACGTTGTAACCTGAAAGTACCACAATGTGAATAATGCCGGTACGCCTGAAATTATTTTCTATATCTTCTCCCAGTGCTTGCTTCACTCCAAGGAGCAGGCCCTCACCTAAACCAACTTGTGGTTCTGGGACTACTTGCTCTAACTGACTCATAAACGCATGCTTGAGCGCCAGCAGACTCGATAGCAATCGATTGCCTTGACCGGTTTCTATCCGGTCTACGTCGGCAAAAGATATTGTGTACTCGACTCCTTTGGCTTTGAGGTAGTTGGGGTAATCAAAGGTGCGACCGAGCTCAGTGGTAAATGATTGCGGCTTGGCTAGCGTACCGGTCACAGTGACCACGTCTCCATATTCAGCCGCACTATATCTATCTGCTGATACAAGCAACGTATCGGTGGAGTCACTCACCTGCAGCTGGGTGGTGTTGGCGCTGGTTTTCGGCTCTTGTACGACCGTGCCTGTAAAGGAAATAGTATCTCCCACCCTCGACTCCAGTTCTGACACACCAAACGACCAAGAAGCAATCTCGGTCCTCAACAGACCCGCCGAAAAGCTGCATACCAGCAAACTACACAGTAATAGATATGGCGCAGAAACCTGAGTGTGGTTTCTGCGCCAGATTACGCCAACTCCTAGACTTATGATGAGTCCAAGCAAAATTAGCTCACTGGGTATCGCAATCAGGGTTTGTACCCCGACACCAAGCGCAAACGCGAGTACTGCACCAAAAAAGAGGATGGGCTGCATACTGTAGTGTACCAATAAACACAAAAAAACCACCACGAGGTATGGTGGGGGTGCACGCGAGCGGGACCGCTCGCGTGCTGGAGGTCGATTGTTGGGTGACTAGCTGCACCGCTCTGATAATTTTTCGATCTCCTGCTTTATCTTCAGCTTTTGCTTCTTCAAATCTGCGATTTCCGACGAATTTGAACCTGGGCACCTCTGCAATTCTTCAACTTTTTCTTCGAGTTCCGTGTGCTGTTTCCGCAGCTCGGTAATACGTCCAGTGACACTACCCATGTATTTTCTCCCTTTGATTTTGTGCTATTCGAACTGGTCTTTGGTGCCAGGTCGACTTACAACCTACAAGAGCTACTTGCCAGCGTCAAGCGCTTCATTCACCAGCCGGTCAGCATCTTTGTTTTTTTCTCGCCGGACATGGGTAAGCACCAGATTAGGGACAGCTGATACTCGGAGATTGTGAATCTCAATAAAATGTGGCACCAGGCCTGCGTCTTTAATTTGGTATTCACTATTAAGCTGCTTTTTTACCAGCTCGCTGTCGAGTCGTAATTCAAACTCCATCTCTCTGGCTTTCTTGCCGTACATTTCTTTGACGGTCTGCAGACCACGCAGCACTCCTTGATACTCTGCAAAGTTATTCGTGGCGTTGCCAATGGTTTCAGCTACTTCTCTAAGCATATTCCCGTCTGCGTCGGTGATGTAGATTCCGATCGCTGCCGGACCCGGGTTGCCTCGCGAGCCACCATCTGTATAAATGTATATTTTCTCCATAGATATTTGTAGCCTACCACAAAATACCGGATTAGAGGATATCGATGATTCTGACTCGTGTCTGCAGTCGACCCATAAAAAAGGATTGCTCGACGTGACCAATGAGGGTGTGTGGCACATCTACCCGCGGCTCAACACTAAATCCTTCGGGGAGTTGAAAAAACGCAATCGCTTCTAGCTGACCATTCTCCGTACCAAACATAATTTTAGTATGTTCTTTGGTTTTGCCAAAGGCTTCGACTGAGGTGGGCGACACATTCTTAAACGCAAATAATGGTTTCTTATTGCCCATGCCAAATGGTGCGAGTTGATTGAGTTGTTTTATCAAAAATGGATTTACTTCATCGAGACTAATTTCTGCATCTATCAACACTGGCTCTGCAACAATAGCCTCATTCCCCAACTGCTTCATGGCAGTATTGAGTTTTTCTCCAAAGGTAAAGATATCTGCATCATTGACTGCAAATCCCCCCGCTACGTGATGACCACCGTATTCTAAAAACACATCGGACGCAGCGTTCATGAGCGCAACCACACTCATGTCACCACCTGAACGACACGAACCTTTATAAACACCGTTTCCGTCAGCTCCCCAAATAAATGCTGGGCGGTTATACTCCTCCGCCAGCTTACTAGCAGCCAGACCCACCAACGAAGGTCGCCAGTCAGGATTACCAAAGACCAAAACACGGGGCAGATCTTCTACCTGCTCTAAGCGTTTGTGTAGTTCTTTGGTCATTTGGGCGACCATCGATTTGCGCTTGGTATTTAGGTCTTCTAGGTGGTTCACTCGCTCACTAGCCTTGACCACGTCAGGCTCCGACAGCATATAAAACGCATCTTCTGGAGTATCCATCCGTGAAGCGGCATTGATACGCGGCCCAATTGTAAAACCAATATCGTCTTCTGTGAGGTATTGCTGACTAACCTTGGCTTTCTTGAGCAACTGTTGCAAGCCGGGTCGCCGCGACTTTCTAAGCACTTGTAGTCCATAGTGCGCAAAAACTCGGTTTTCTCCTAAGAGCGGTACCATATCTGCAATAGTGGCTACTCCCACCATATCAAGCCACCATTTTTCCCACCCGGGCGGGACATCGTACGCATTTCGTTCGAGCATCGCTTGAGCTAGCTTAAACGCAACCGCAGCGCCGCATAAATCAGTGAACGGATACTCGCCTAGTTTTGGGTTTACTACCGCTACGGCTGCTGGCAATGTCTCTTCTGGTTCGTGATGATCAGTCACGATCACATCAATCCCCTTGGTTTGGGCGTAGGCAACTTCACTCACATTTGCAGTGCCACAATCGATAGTAATAATGAGAGTCACCCCAGCAGCAGCCAACGTATCGATAGCTGTATTGCTGAGTCCAAACCCTTCATAGTGTCGATGGGGTATATAGTTCTGAAACGCTGCGTGCCCAACCGCGGTAAAAAAATCGTACAGCACTACAGCCCCCGGAATGCCATCACAATCATAGTCACTGAAAATAGCAATCTGCTCTTTGCTTTTGATAGCGGTCGCAATCCGTACGCACGCTTGTTCCATGTCATGCAACAGAAACGGGGAGTGGAGCTGCGAATCGTAGTCTGGACGCACAAACGCTTGAGCCTGTTCGGTCGTGCAGACACCACGCGACCGAAGCAACTGATTGAGTAATGGTGGCTCATGCGCTAGGACTGGTTCTTGACTGTCTGTTTCTGGAAATACAAATGTGCCCATAGAATATTTCTATGATACCATTTACGTCATATGAGCACTATTTTCACCAAAATCATCAACCGAGAAATTCGCGGCTCGTTTGTGTATGAAGACGAAACTTGTGTGGTATTGATGGATAAGTTTCCCGCTGTACCTGGACAGGTCATAGTCGTACCCAGAGAAGAAGTGGCGTATGCATTTGATTTATCAGACGAAACCTACTTACACATCTGTATGGTAGCCAAACTAGTGGCCAATGCGCTCGATAGTGTGTACCAAACCCAGCGGACTTGTATGGTTATTGAGGGCTTTGAAGTACCACACGTTCATCTCAAGCTTTATCCCATGACCGCTCATGACGAACCCTTAGGAGCTGTCATGTCACAACCAAAAGAAGCGAGTGATACTGAACTAGACGAGGCTGCAGCTCGTATCAAGCAGACATTCGAGGAGCAGATTGACATGAGTGATGTTGAGTAACATACGAAAGAGCGGTCATTTCGACCGCTCTTTTTTATACTCATAAATAGCTACATCAACACGACACGATTACCTTCCGGTGTAATCAGGATTTCACGTATCGTCTCACGCTACTCTGTTTCCTTTAGGTTTTCAATGACAGAAGTGGAGCCGTTTTCCAAGAAAGCCAACATTGCACCACCGCCGCTTGAAACAAATCCGTATTGGTCATTGAGCTCCAGTTTTTCTATAGCAGCTACGGTATCACCGCCACCAATCACGCAAAAGGCGTCTGATTCGGCGGCGTGCTTGGCGATTTTTTCAGTACTTTGTGTATATCCCATTTCGTACGCACCAAATGGTCCATTCCAGAGCACTGTCTGAGCTTTTTCTATATACGTGACCAGCATATCTACGGTTAAAGGACCTACATCCATAATACTTTCTTCAGGCAACACCTGATTGGGAGCCTTTACCACTTTTCCATCGGGGCCGTCGACCACTACATCAATTGGAATAATCAACTTTGGGTTATCCAAGATAGCAGATCCGGTCAGCGAGATATCTGAAACTAGAGATTTACCGACTTCGTACCCTTTGGCTTTAAAGATATCATTCATCAGCGCTCCCGCTATAAATACTTGATCATACAACTCTAGATATTTTTCAACCAATGGCATTTTGGTTTCAAACTTCGCTCCACCGAGCAAAAAAAGCGACGGTGACTTAGGCTGCATCACTTTACTCAGCTCGGCCACTTCTTCTTCTAGTGTCAGACCGGCATAGGCTGGCAGTTTTTGTGCCAATCCGAATGTAGAAGCGTGCTCTCGGTGAGCTTCTGCAAACGCATCGTTTACATATATTTCACCCAAACTCGAAAGATAGGTAACGAACTCTGGATCGTTTTCTCGCTCACGTGTATCTTGGCGCAAATTTTCTGCCATCAAAATCTCGCCATCAGCCAAGATATCCTTACGGCTGATAAACTCGTCGCCAGTGACTGCCCCTCCCCAGTGGATGGGCAAGTTTTTAGACAGTTCTTCAAAAACAGGTTTTAGACTTTCTTCAGGCTTACGCCCTAAGTGACTGAGAATGATAGTTCTAGCCCCTGCTTCGTGCAAGTATCGCAAGGTCGGCAGAGCCCGCTTGATGCGAAAACTATTCCTCACAGTATTGTCTTGAAGCGGTATGTTGAGCGAAGAGCGAACAAGTACGTATTTTCCTTTTAAATCTGTGACATCAGTAATTTTTTTCAAGCTCATATTTTATTTGTAGAGTGAGTAATAATAGCAGCAAAATCTTCAGCTTTGAGACTGGCACCACCCACTAAAAATCCATTCATACCTCCTCCTGCGTGCAGTTCAGCTGCATTGTGTGGCTTGACTGAACCCCCGTACAGCAGGCGTATAGCTTTGGCGGTTTTCCGATCGTAGAGCTTTGTCAGCACACTTTCGATGAAGATCTGCATCTCCTTTACATCTTCAACCGTCGCGGTTTTACCCGTTCCGATTGCCCAAATTGGTTCGTAGGCAATGACTACTTTTTTCAATTGTGCGGCAGTGACCCCTTCAGCGAGACTTGTAAGCTGCGCTTCAACAAATGTCAGATAGTCACCTTTTTCATCGCGCTTTTTTTCTCCCAGGCAAACAATCGGCGTCATGCGGTGCTTGAGCGTAAGCAGCATTTTCTCGCGTACTGATTGATCTTTTTCTCCCATTGCTCTACGCTCGGAGTGACCCAAAATTATACCTTCGCAGCCAATATCTTTTAGTTGCAGAATAGACACTTCGCCAGTAAATGCTCCGATGTTTGCGGTTGAAACATCTTGAGCACACAACATAACTGAAGATTTACCTGTTTTCTTCTCGACCGGAATAAGATATGGGTACGGTGGTGCAATTCCTGCGTGTGCATTCTCAATTTTTTTGGTCTTCTGTACTACATCTGCGGCAAGTTTGACTGCTTCGGATTGCGTGACTGGATGTAATTTCCAGTTCCCTACAATCAACGGATTGGATTTTTTCATATGCAAAAATTGTAGCATGAGCAAAGGCCTAAAAGGCCTATTGCGAATGCATCGCGAGTACATTGCCCATGACCTAGGGCAATGTATCCGCGCACTACCACCTGGTTTATAGTGACAGTCACCAAACCAAAACGCCTATTGCAAAATGCATCTCATGAAAATCATCCTCGCCTAGAGGATTGCCAGAGACTTATCACTTAGCTTTCGAACATAACCGACTTCATGCAAGGCCTATAAGAGCAAAAAGCGGTACGCTTTCGCATACCGTATTTGTTACCCATCTTGACGCCAATTGAAAAATGAATATACATCAGACGTAATGGGCGTATATGGTGGTGGATCAAATACTTGGCTAGCATCGTACGAACTTTCAGAGTTTTCAAAACCTGAGGCTAAAACCCCGCTGCTGTATACCCAATTATATCCCGCTCGGCTATTAGACACGATGGTTCCATTAATAGTAAGGGAATCCCGGATAATATATTCTTCCCACGAATTTGGCATCGAAGTATCGTAAAAGTTTCTGCCAAAATGACCGGTCTGGGCAACAAATATACCATTTAACTCCATATCTTCCGGCACCTCTAATCCAATCAACATATCAAATTCTGCTACCGCTAGAAGCCCTGCATCGGGGGAGCCATAGGTGATATTGTTGTTCAAAATTATTGACGGATCTACCCCTGCAGTATCTATATCCGCCGCTGCGATAGATACCTTTTGGTCTACCTGTCCTTCAAGCCACACCTGATCTTCGAAGTAAATCACTGGGCACGTGGGGTCAATGTTGTACACCCCGACCAAGCTAGTACCTTTCAAAATGTTTAAATACCTACCCCATGCATAGCCACTTGGTTCATTTTGCTTTGCATTTACTCTTCTGACCTCTACTTGATTTCCGGGTTGAAAAATAACATGATAGCCAGCTTTGCCTGAGTCAGGAAAATATAATCCTCCTTGATTTTGTGCTCTGTCTTGCATGACCGCCAAATCTAGCGTAACCCCATTAAAATCAATGGGCGCAGTAGGAAAAGAGAATAATGCTGGATTTGCATTTCCACTGGTGGTGAACACACCATCTACTGTTTGCGTGGGACTGCAGCCATACGAACCGTCACACGTCCAATCAGTCTGACCACTACTCACAATTGAATTGTGGCTGGCATCCATCCGGATTCCTTGGTTTGTATGAATCGGACCATTCACGTTACTCGATGGTCCATACCAAACCCCCGAATTGGTCACAAATGAGTAACTTGCAACCGACGGGCGTGAATATTGGCCGCGTACGGTACTCTTTGCATCTGGCTCAGCATACGTATGTCCAGTTGAAGCAATTTCTATCGAAGAAATATCGCCACAGTATGTACTACTCGCAATATCAAGCGAAAATTCACCCATTGCACTACCCTCTGGATCATCATATTGATGTACGTATGGACCAGGCATACCGGTGCCATTGGTCACATCATCAGGATAGTGTGCCAGGTACCATCGGTAGTAATTGAGTCCAGCCTCGGCTATTTCGGTTGCGCGCTGCTGCTCAAAACGAAAGTTGACTACTTGGTTTTGAGTTACGACATACCCAATGAATCCACTAATAATCATCAAAAATACGCTACCCATTACCAACACCAGGACCAATAAAAATCCAGCGGGTTCTTTTTTTGACGATGAGAATGGAAGGGACATGTTTTATAGATTATCTTTCAGATTTCTTGGTGCAATGCTCGACCGCAGCATAAATTCTCCAGGCGAGCGAAACGGGTCAATATTTACCACAATCTGCGCTCTAATATATTTTACATCAACCAAAGGGGAAGTGGAGCTTAAAGCTGTGCCCATCTCATCAAAATAAAAAAAGGTTGAGGTGCCCTGATTGATGTTTTGCACATACAGAGACAATATCTCTGCTTGATCGGGACTTGAGAAATCGTAGACTGCCGGACTACCCGTTGCGTTGTAAGTATATTTTGACAAAGTGGTTGAAGCAAGAATATACTCTACATACTCTACATTTGGATCTTGGTCAGTATCACTAAAATATCCCATTCGATGCTCCTCTATTACCGCCAGCGGAAACGTACCGTCCTCGGCAAGAGCCATCTCCTTCGCATCAAGATTCCATTGCGTCATACCAAGACGTGCATTGTTCACTTCATTTGCCTGGCCAAGGGCATATGAATTTGTTTGATATAACGCCGTTACACTTGATGTGATAGCTAAAATAAGAATCGTATAGATACCAATGGAGACTACTGTCTCCACCAGAGTTAACCCAGTTTGCTTATTTTTCCTACAGTGTTTCATATTACTGAGTCATCGTGATGAGCTTTACAATATCGCCGTCTATCTCAATTCCAGTTAGGTTTTCATCTGTATACCCCGCTGCAGTTACTTCTATATCATAATCATTATTTGTACTGACTCCTCCAGTAAAAAAGGTTTGTCCGCAGACGTTCGTGAACTGAGTCTGACTGTATCCTGGCCGACTCAGCATCACAGTAGCCCCCGGGATTGTACGACCATTCGCATCGACCACATGAATACGTGCGGTATTGAGAGCATCTGCAACCAAAGTAAATGCTAATTTGCCGTCGACGCCTGCTTGGTGCACAAATGGATGGGCCGGGCACGCTCTCGAGATATCAAGACCAGATTGATTGGTAATGGTATACAAATCAAACTCTAAATCAGAGACGGTGTGAGTACCTGCTGCGTTCGTGGTAAATGACGTGTCGTATTTATAAATTGGCGAGGAGCTTCCATTGGTTCCAATGGTCTTTGTGCCAGTTATATCATAAGTCATTGCTACTTCAGGAGTGCGACTTTGGGTATAAAATACCTCAATTTCATCTATCTCTGGTGAAACCGCCGTATCAGTTGTTTCTAACGTTATGCCTGCGGTAAGAGACGGGTACGCCACACTGTCTAATGCTGAAATATCAATCAGTGAGTCGGAGAATCCGACACTATTTCCCGGCAACTCACTGTCAGGAATGAGAGCAAACGGACCCGTTCCAGTGCCAGTATAAAAGCGCACAGCATAATCAGTATTTACTGGCACTTCAGGTGCGATGCGTACAATTTCCCATTGCTCCAAAGGAGTTGGAGTAATAATTTCAGTATATGCAATTCCACTCGCTTCATACACACCAAAGGTATTTTCCAATACAACTGATCCACCAACCGATTCGATATTGGAAGAAGTGGCCACTGCCAATAGGTCAGAAAATTCTTCTCGCATTGAACCTTCTGTGATAGAGCTGAATGTAGAAATATCTAAATCACTCAGCTCTCCAATCTGAAATGTCAGAGTGGAGATGTCTGCTTCAAGTACTGCAAACGGGGCCACTGACGGGTTAGGGTTGAATGTAGTTGCTCGAAACGTTTTTGCTGTCGAGTACTGGTTTCCTGCAATATTGGCAGTCACGATGACTTCGTACTCACTGGCAGCTGGAGCGCCTGAAAACAACGCCGCACCCGAGGCATCAGTAGTCCGGATGGTATCAATAGTTGATGTCGTTGTGTTATTGATAAACCGTACTGTGGCCCCTGGCAGCAGTAACGAATTGGCATCAATCACATTTATACGCGCTGTCCCTCCACCTGCTGTAGTTTCAATTGAGCGCGGCACGATATTACTCACCAAAAATATACTGCTCGTCCCATTCCCAATCTCCCAGGTATACTCCACCTTCACTCTTTTGTAGTCAGATGGAATGGAGTTATTATCAGACGTAGTAGCGGTGTCTTGTCCATCGGCTGGGTCATCAACGTATTCCACCAGTACACGCTCCGAAAACTCAATTCCGTTTAGCGACGTGGTGCTGTTTTGGGGAATCGTCCCGTTGGGTATACCAGCAAGAGTCCCTACATCGTCATAAGGTAATGAGCGAAAATATTCCATTCGGTCATTCGCTACGGACAATGCAGAGAGCTTTGCTCGGCCATCACTAATCAACGCGAGCGTAAACTCAAATGAAGAAAATAAGGCACCAAAGATGAGTGCTGAGATAGCTGACACAATAATAATTTCAACAAATGAAAATCCAGATTGTGTGTTTTTTGGATTGTGCATACTATTGTAATCCGTCTGATATTGAATAAATTGGTGCAATCAGAGCCAGAGCCAAGAATCCTACCGAACCACCAATAACCACCATTAGCAGCGGTTCTATAATGGTTGAGAGGTCTTTAGTTTTTCTCTCCACTTCAGTTTCGTAAAAAATCGCCAACTCACCAAGCATTCCGGCAATCTGTCCTGTCTCTTCACCCACCATAATCATCTCTCCCACCAATACTGGATACAGATCTGTTCGTTCGATAAACACTTCTGAGAGGGCGGTTCCCTTTTCTACTCGCAGTGCGGCATTATTCAAGATTTCTTTATAATAGACATTTTGTAGCACCTCTTTGGTGATTTCAATTGACTGCAATACATCGACACCCGAAGAAAGCAAAGAGGAGAGAGTTCGCGCCGTCCGTGCTGAATTGGTCTCTTTCGCCAATGTCCCAATAATCGGTAACTTGGGAATAATCCAAGAGGTGACAATTTTTCCAATTTTCGTTTTTAAGAAATAAATAAATCCAATAATGCCACCAATCAATCCAGCCAATACAATAACCGTGTAGTTGACCATGAAGTCACTCGCTAAAATAAGAAATTGGGTTGTTGCTGGCAAATCCATCTGCATACCTTTAAATACACCGGTGATTTGAGGCATGACATAAATCATCATCAAAATACCAATCACCACCATGACCGTCATCACAATAATCGGATAAATCATGGCGCCTTTAATCTTTTTCATCAGTGTATTTGAGCGCTCCATCTGCACCGCAAGCGTCTGCAATGACTCTGCCAAACTACCGCTCTCCTCTCCAGCCCGCACCATCGCCCGATACAAATCATTAAATACCTTCGGAAACTCTTTCAGAGTTTCGTGAAACTGATCTCCTTGATTGATTCGCTCGACGATTCTTTTTAAAACACCCTTCAGTCTTGGGTTGGTGCTTTGTCGCTCCACTACAGACAACGCGCGCGAAATAGTCAGGCCAGCCTTGAGCATAGAACCAATATTTCGAGTCATCATGGTCAGCTCGTCGGACTTTACTCGACTCAGCATGTAATTGATTTTCTCAATATTGAGAAATTTTTTGTAATCAAACCCACTTGTGGCATCCACACTAGAAACTGTATGGCCAAGATTGCGGGCTACTGCATACACACCAAATCTATCTTCTGCTTCGATGGTATTCGTAATTTTTTTGCCGTTATTATCTTCTCCTTTGTAGGTAAATGTAGGCATGACTGACTATTCGTTGATTACACGTAGTACTTCTTCGATACTCGTCATGCCTTGGGCGGCCTTGAAAATACCGTCTTCAATCATAGTGAGCATCCCCTCTTTCCGAGCTTGGGTATTTACTTCATCTCCAGTTTTTCCTGCCATTATCATTTCTTTGAGAGTAGATGACATTTCCAGGACTTCATGAATTCCCATTCGTCCTTTATAACCGTCTTCGGTCATACCTTTTTCTTTGGGATGGTAAAACGGGATATCATTCCAGGTAGCGTCTTTCTTGACTATCCCTTCTTCCACTAAGTTTTTCAAGACTAGGTCCAGGTCGACTTTTTCTTCAAGTTCAGATTTTTCGGACTTGGTGAGTGTGTACGGGAGTTTGTCGTCAGACAGCTTTCGCACCAACCGCTGACCAATTGCCACACGCAACGTCGATACCAAAAGAAACTCTTCAGCACCCATATCAACCAATCGCGCTATTGTTCCCGAGGCGGAGTTGGTGTGAATAGTGGCGAGGACTAAGTGACCAGTCAGCGCAGCGTTGATAGCCAAACTCGCTGTCTCTTGGTCACGAATCTCTCCCACCATAATCACATCAGGATCTTGGCGCATGAGCGATCGTAGACCAGCCGCAAAAGTAAAGCCAATATCTGGTTTTACCTGTGACTGATTTACTCGTGGCATCTGGTATTCGATAGGGTCTTCGATGGTGGAAATGTTTACCTCTGGTGTATTCAAAATATCAAGTACGGTATACAACGAAGTTGATTTACCAGAACCTGTTGGCCCGGTCACCAAGATAATGCCGGTTGTAGCTCGGGTAGCACGATGAATCCGTTCGAGCGTACTACCGTGAAAACCAATCCCTTCCAGGGAAAACCCACTGCGATTTTCGCGCAGCAGACGCATCACGACCTTTTCTCCATAAAAAACTGGGAGCATAGAAACGCGGAATGCGACCTTCTGTCCGTCCATCTCCATCTTAAATCTTCCGTCTTGCGGCAAGCGCTTTTGATCGAGCTTTAGATTTGAGAGCACTTTAATACGTGCAACGAGGCTATCTGAAGCCATCTTTGGCAACTTCATCGCATCCGACAAAATACCATCAATGCGATACCGCACCAATACCTCTTCTTCCATCGGCTCGATATGAATATCCGAAGCGCCCTGGATAATGGCGTGCCGCAACAGCGTATCCACAATGCGAACTACGGGTAGATCTTCTGCCATTTGCTTGAGCTCCTTTTCACTCACCTCACTTCCCTCCTCTGAAAGAACCTTTAACTCAGCTGCATCTTTCATGATCAGATCACCAAACTCATCTTTCAGTGTCTTTTGATATTGACGCAATGCAAAGCGCATCGACTCTGTATCAGTGAGTCTCGGCTGGATTTTCAGACCTACTTTCTTTTTTATAAAATCGATTGCAGGCAGGTCTGCAGTGTCGAGCATGGCTACTTCAAGAGTGTCTTCGGACTTTTTGTAGGCAATAATATTGTGCGTACGCGCGACTGGCTCAGGAATGAGTGTCAATACTTCAAACTCTATCTTTACATCTTTCAGTGACACAAACGGAATCCCAAGCACATACGACTCGATACGTCGCATGTCGTCATCAGTCATATGACCGTGAGAAATGAGTGCCTCGCTCAGGGTACGCTCCTCGTCTTTTGCTATTTTTTCAACATTCGCAATGTCTGACTTAGTAATTAAGCCAGCATCAAGGATAAAGCGCTTTAATTGTCCATCTTGAATTCGCATATTGAATGATGAATGAGCAAACGAGCGTAGCGATTATTGCGAATGTAGCCAGCAAATTCTTCCTTTTTTAAAAAAGAAATCACTTGAATAGGCACATGCTTACCACCCCATTTACTGGTAGTATACCACCTCCAATCTGAAACCTTTTGTTTTCAATACACATAAGACAGTCCGACTATGAACCACCCTGCTACTGTGTCATTGGACGATACGCACCTCATGTCATGCAGCTGTTTTCATATTTCCTATCCAACATGAAACTACTCATATTCTTTTGACTTTACCCACTGCACAGCGTATACTTTATCTAACTGTTATTGACTGCTCGGCTGAGATGCCGAGCAGTATTTTGTACAAAACATTCGTACACGAGCAGTACACAATTACATAAAGACTGCGGTGGATTTTCCATGGCGATAATACAATTAAATATATGTTTGACCTTAAAGTTATCAACTCTGTACTGACTGAAATGGAAGACGAGCGCGGAATTTCGCGCGAAAAGATGCTAGACGCAATTGAACAATCACTGGCAACTGCTTATAAAAAAGAATTCGGCAAGCGTGGGCAGATCATCACGTGTGAGTTTGATATGGACAGTGGGACGACAAATTTTAATCAAGTGAAGATAGTGGTTGATGAAACCATGCTCAAGCCAGAACCAGAACTTGACGAAGACGGCGAACCAATAGAAGTTGCGGAGGAAGAGGTTGATGAAGAAGCTGACAAAAAAGTCCGGTTTGATGAAGAAAAGCACATCATGCTCGGCACTGCGCAAATGATCAAAAAAGGTGCGGAACCAGGCGAAGAGCTCATCTTTCCGCTTGAGGCAAAGGATGACTTTGGTCGAATTGCTGCTCAGACCGCTAAACAAGTCATCATGCAGAAAATCCGCGAGGCAGAAAAAGAATCAGCGCTCGCAGAATTTGGTTCAAAAGCAGGCGACATCATCATTGGTCATGTACAGCGATTTGAACGAGGTAATCTATACGTGGATTTGGGACGAGTCACTGCCATCATGCCGTACGAAGAACAGATTCCGGGGGAACGATTCAAAGCCGGTGAGCGGCTTCGAGCTGTCTTGCTCGCTGTTGAAGAGACCCCACGTGGCATTTTCTTGAAACTTTCACGTTCACACCCTGACTTCCTCGTGTCACTGTTTGAAACCGAATGCCCTGAACTTCAGTCTGGAGCCGTTGAAGTCAAAGCGGTTGCCAGAGAAGCGGGCGCACGGTCCAAAATTGCCGTACACGCAGTAGATGAACACATCGACCCGGTTGGCTCACTCGTGGGACAACGAGGAGTGCGAGTATCAACGGTCATGAGCGAGCTTGGAGGTGAAAAAATCGATATCATTGAATGGTCACCAAATACCGTTGAGTTCCTGGAAGATGCGCTGTCGCCTGCCCAGGTGATGGAAATTCGTATCGAAACAGAACCCAATGAAGAAAAAGGTGACCGTGGTCATGCTATCGCTGAAGTTGCCAGCGACCAACAATCGCTTGCGATTGGGCGTGGTGGGCAAAACGTGCGACTCGCTGCAAAATTGACTGGATGGAAGATTGACATCGTCTCAGCCAATACTGGAGAAGAATTGGCTGAAGCAGACGCTGAAGGTAATGTGGAACTCGATGCCCCAGCAGATACGGTCGCTGGAAAAGACGACGAGGTCATGAGTGTCGACGATGGTTCGACCACCAAACCAGACCTGGAAGCAGCACTCAAAGACGCCGATGAAACGCAAGACCGAGATGCCTATGGTCCATTTGAAGAAAATGAAGTAGACACTCCAGAAGAGGCAGAACGGCAACTCGCCGAAGCCGAGGACGGAGACAATTCAATGGGTGAAGCAAAGACGGAGGTAGGAGAAATGCAACCAGAAACAGACCTCACTTCGGGCCTTCCATCAGAGCCAGCAGTAGAAGGCGCTCTAGATGAAGAAGAAACTACTCCACCAGAAGGAGGAAGCAAATAGCCCAAAACAAGAACCGACAGGCCGATTGAGAATGTTGTTCTCACTGTCTGTGCTGTCTATAAGATATGGACCAGCAACCACCACACTATTGCTCCCCACTCTCAGCAGGAAATAAGGAGCAATAGTTGAAAATAAAAAGACCGCCGGTACCCTAACAGGGTTCCGGCGGTTTTGGCTTCAGACCTTTGAGGAACTCAACGAGCATCCAAACTCAGATTTAGCTCAGCCAGCAAAGCTTCCACTTCTTGCAGAGATTTCCGACCAAAGGATGGCAATCGCAGCAATTCCGCTTTTGACGTCTGGCGGAGCTCAGCTACATTTTTTATTTCACCGCTGCTTAAGCAGTGGGCTGTACGTAAACTGAACCCAACCGAATACACACTGATGAATTGCAAAACCTGCTCCTTTTCCCACTCGTCTTCAATCAAAGCAGCTCGCTGAAGTGCTTGCATCTGCTTTTGAGTTGGTAGTTGCAGCGTGATTTTGAGCCACTCATTCGCAAAACCTGTATCATGCAGGTACTGAGCCACTGGTCGCAGTTTGTAGTTTCGACACATTAGGCCCTCTGCTCTGCTACGAAGTTGACCCACCTGTGCGGCCTGCACTGGTGACGCAAAATCTTCGCCGATCACTCTTAAAGATGCTTTAGGTGCACCAATACCATAAAAGCGCTTAACTGCGGTGTTCATTCGAGGGCCGCTCGCTTTGTGGCGCTTCAGATCTTCGATTGCTTCGTCGATTGCCATTGCATGCTCCAGCAAAAGCTGTGGCGCTATGTGCTGCCAATCTTCCCGGTTGAAAGAATACATCCCCACCAACAGCGTAGCGTAAGACCCATAAATCATGAACTGTTTCTTTTTTCTGTTTTAGCAGTCGTCTCTATCTGATTCGAAGATACAATGTAAATAAATACTTGTCAAATTATTCTTCACCTTTTTCTTATTTTGCGCTACCATGGCAACATTACTCTGTAACTCTCTGTTTATTATGATAAAAGTTTTTGGACACCAATCACCTGATACTGACGCTGTTGGCTCGGCTATTGTCTGGGCGTGGTATTTAAGCAATCACACTGGAGTAGAAGCGACTCCGTACATACTTGGTGAACTTAATAAAGAAACGGAATTTGTACTCAGTCGCTGGAACGTGGAGACACCAACGCTCCTAGAGTCTGTCTCAGCCGATGATTCAGTGGTCATTGTCGACACCAACAACCCACAAGAGTTGTTTCAAAACATCAACGAAACAGACATCATCCAAATCATCGACCACCACAAACTAGTCGGGGGCCTCACTACCGAAGGTCCGATAGATGTCACGCTCCGAGCATTGGCCTCTACCGCGAGTGTCCTCTACGACCTTATCGGAGACGAAGACTTACCTGAACATATCGCAGGCATCCTTTTGTCGTGCATTTTGTCTGATACACTTGAATTCCGAAGCCCAACCACCACCCCACAAGACAAAGACATTGCTGAAAAGCTCGCCAACCAGCTCGATATCGACATTAACGTGTACGCAAGCGAAATGTTTACTGCCAAGAGTGATGTCTCAAGCTTTACTGACTCTGGACTGATCAAGCTTGATAGTAAAAAATTTGCAGTTGGAGACCTCAATGTCCGTGTCTCGGTAGTAGAAACCACCGATCCTAAGACAGTACTCGAGCGAAAAGACGGTATTGTGACAGCTATGCAGGAACTGGTTACCAATGAAAGTGACGTAGACGAAGTCCTCTTCTTCATCGTTGATATCCTCAAAGAAGAGGCGACCGTCCTGACCTACAACGAGACAGTAAAAAATATCATAGAAAAATCATTCTCTGTCAGTGTTGAATCTGACACAGAAGTACTCCCCGGTATTGTGTCGCGCAAGAAGCAAATCTTACCAAGCCTGAAAGTGTAGAGCACATATATACAATGAGTGAAGTAATTGTGTATAGCGCCACTGGGGTGAAAACCCCAGTGGCGCTATACTATACGTACTAGCCAAATATTAAACCTAATTAGTTCATTATGACTGTCGTTATTACTCGTACCCTATTTGCATTATCCACCTCCTTCCTGGGAGCAATACTCTGCTTGTCACTGTTTACTACAGACGTATTTGCTCAAGTGGATGCTTCTGCTGAGCTAGAAGCGGAGGCTGAAATAGAAAGTGAGACCAACCCACAACAAGAAGCCCGGTCAAACACCCAAGCCGACCGCGCTGCTCTGCGAGAAGAGCTCGCCACCTCTACTGCACAAAACCGGATAGAAGCTCAGCAACAAGTAGCCCAGCGCCAAGCTGCCTTGCAAGCAAGAACACAAGAACGAGTTACGAACCTGGCAGCCAATATGAGCAACCGAATGGAGGCCGTGATACAAAGACTACAAAACATTACCACCCGCCTTGAATCCCGGATTGATAAGTTGAGGGATTCAGGTATAGACACAACTAGCAGCCAGGCTGCCTTGGCTTCCGCCCAGTTGTCTCTTGATGCAGCGGTGTTGGAAATTAGTGACATCGATACTTCCGTATACAACGCTGTGAGTTCAGCCGATGCCAGAGCAGGCTGGACAAACCTTAAGGCGGAATTTACTACTATCGGTAATTCGATTCGGACTGCCCACAGTGAGCTTCAGTCAAGCATCTCCCTCCTCAAAGCAGCCAGTCTTGAAGCGCGTGCCCAGCAAACAGTCGAAGCGGACATTGAATAACCTAACCCTCAATTATCATGGATGAAAAAAATGACCAAGTACAAGCACCAGATTTCTCAAACGAAGAAATGAAAATGCCGGAAAATGCGGTGTTTCAGACGAACACTCCATCCGACTCATCTTCAATTATTAATGGTCCACTACTCCTGACGCTCGCAGTCCTACTCGTACTGATACTTGGTGGAATGTACTACTGGTTTGCCACCTTGAGCACTCCTGCGCCAGTAGCTCCAGCTGCCGAGCGTCCGACCGCCGAACAAAACAACGAACCAGAAAGTACGACTGCTGAAGCCCAGACCGAAACCACTCAAGCAGTCAGCACATCCGACGAGCTTTCAGCCATTGAAGCTGATCTTGAAGCAACCAATCTAGAGGCAATGGATACGGAGATGCAAGCAATTGATGCAGAAATGCAAGCAAGCACTACAGCACAATAATTACGAACCAAAGCAAGAAAACCGGTGGAATGCACACAGTGCATCCCACCGGTTTTCTGTACAATTAATTCACACCTTGCTACTATCAAGTCAGACGCAACAATCAGGGAGAAAAGCGTATGACACGCTCAAGAGAAACACTGGTGTAGATCTGCCACCACCTCGCCGCTGCGCGACCCCCAATCAAGCAGCATCAACGCAACTCTAGACACACCTAAGCCGGAGCTCACGCTCCGGCTGACCAATCATCCACCGTTCATATTTCTGGCGGTTTTTTGTTTTATATGTAATGCCATCACGACTTCTCGCAACTGTCGAATCGCACACTCATTGATTGCCCCAGCCAAACCCACCCAACCATAGTCGCTATTCTCTGACAGTTACGCGAGATCGCGTAACCAGACCTGAACAAAAATTCTTGGAAATAGGTAATGTGTCTGTATCTATAGCAATCGGGTTGCAATTCCCACTCAATTTCGTACACTACGGACCACTATGTCACATTCACACACCGTAGATTTTAAGAACGCATTTACCGTCGAAGAATTACCAGATTCACAAGTAAAAATCAAAGGCGCATTGCCGTTTGCTGAGCTGCAAAGCGAACGCAAAGCCGCACTGGTCGCACTTGGGAAAGACGTTGAACTTGACGGCTTCCGCAAGGGACACGTCCCAACACCAGTACTTGAAAAACACTTGGGAGAAATGAATATTTTAGCTGAGATGGCAGAGCGCGCCATCTCTCATGCGTATCCGCATATTATTACAGAACACGATATCGAAGCTATCGGTCACCCCCAAATCGAAGTCCAGAAACTGGCTCCTGATAATGACCTAGAATTTTCAGCTACTGTTGCAGTAGTGCCGACATTCACACTACCTGACTACAAAAAGATTGCCGCTGAAGTAAACAAAAATCGCCCTTCAGACGAAGTCACCGATGAAGAGCTGACAGACAAAATCAAAGAAATCCAGCAGCAAAAACGTGCCTACGAACGAATGCAAGAGCTGTCACAGCAATCAAAAGAAGACGCAGACAAAGAGGCAGCTGACCTCCCTACTCCTGAGTCAGTAGAGAAGAAAGTTGCAGATGACAAAGACGCTCCACTACCAGAGCTGACTGACGAATACGTTAAAACACTTGGTCAACCAGGACAATTTGATTCAGTTGAAGATTTCAAAACGAAGCTCAAGGAGCACATCATAACCGAAAAAAAGCAAAACAATGCAGCCAAGCACCGGGCTGATATCACTGACGGCATTATTGCCAAGACTGATATGACACTGCCACAGATTCTTATCGATTCAGAAATCAATCAGATGTTTGCGCAAATGGAAGACGACCTAAAACGTTCAGAGCTCAAAATGGACGACTACCTCGCCCACATCAAGAAGACAAAGGAAGAACTAGCTGAGGAATGGAAGCCAGCCGCCATCAAGCGAGCACAACTGCAGCTCGTCCTCAACGAAATCGCCAAGCAAGAAGAACTCGTACCAGATGCAGAAAAAGTAACTGCCCAAACCAAAGAACTATTGGAACGATTCAAAGATGCGGACGAGCACCGCGTCCGACTATACGTCGCGTCGGTCTTGCTCAATGAAGAAGTGATGAAAGGATTGGAGAGTAAGTAAATATATCCAACCTAAAAACAGCCGCGTCATACTGACGCGGCTGTTTTCTTTTACCCAAATCTGCTACCATAGCTGGGAGCAGGCGACTGCTCTGGCTAACTGAAAATTATGAAACCTGAATACACAAACAACGAACAAAGCTACCTGGTCCCGATGGTGATTGAAAAAACTGTTGGTGGAGAACGGTCTTTTGACATCTTCTCACGACTGTTAAAAGAACGAATCATCTTCATCACCGGCCCGATTGAAGATCATATGGCCAATTTGGTAGTAGCTCAATTACTGTTTCTCGAAGCTGAAGACCCAAAGAAAGACATCACTGTCTACGTAAACTCTCCCGGAGGGAGTGTGACCGCTGGACTGTCTATTATAGACACCATGCACCACATCAAACCAGACGTTGCTACGGCGTGTGTAGGACTAGCAGCTTCAATGGGCTCACTCATCCTCTCACAAGGAGCGAAAGGAAAACGCTTCATTTTGCCAAACGCAGAAGTAATGATTCACCAACCATCTGGAGGGGCACACGGACAGGCCTCAGATATTGATATTACTGCCAAGCATATTTTGAAAACTCGCGAACGACTCAACAGAATGCTTGCCAAAGCCACCGGACAAAAACTGACTAAAGTACAAGCTGACGTCGACCGAGATTTCTTCTTAGATGCTGAAGAAGCCAAGAAATACGGCATCGTTGACGAGATTTATAAGTAAGCAACGGCTGTAACGACTTATTGCGCACTTAGTTCCAACTCGAGACTTAGATACTACTCCAAAAAGAGTTGGCCGTACCAACTAAATTCAATGAAAATAAAGCTGACTCCTTAAGTGGAGTCAGCTTTATTTTCATTTTACAAACCATATATTCTCTAGTAGAGTTTCACTTGTACAGTTAGGGAAATTAATCAAGAAACACTCATGCCACCAATAGAATTTACGGGTGCGTTGGCTGGAGCTTTATTCCTTGGTATTGGAGCTGGATATTATGTGCGCTACCTGCACGCTCACTCGAAAAAGAATTCAATTGAACTAGAAAACCAAGAGCGTGAAATCAAAGCTGAAAAATCAGCCCTGATGATTATTGAAGCGGCAGAAGAAAAAGCGGAAAACATCGAGAAAGAAGCAAAAGCCGAACGAAAACACTTAGAAGAAAAACTAGAACAAAAAGAGACTCGCCTCGAAAAACGCGAAGAAATTATTGATGAGCGACAAATCGATATAGATTCTCAAAAAGAGGCTTTGCAAGCAAAGATAGAACAAATCAAATCGATAAAAGCTCAGTTAGATACTCGTACCGATGAGGCAGACAAAAAGCTTGAAGCAGTCGCAAATCTCACTCAAGAAGAGGCAGTCGAACAAATCATTCACAAAGTAGAAAAAGAACGCGGAGAAGACTTACGGGCTCGGCTCGAAAAAGTAAATCGCCTGGGAGATGAGCAGTACGATGCGCAAGCACAAAACTTGCTCCTAGCAGCAATCCATAGAGTTGGAAACACGATGTTTCCCAATCTCATGACTGCCCATATCGAACTACAAAGCGATGAGCAAAAAGGCAAGATTATCGGAAAAGAGGGCCGAAACGTGCGCGCTTTTGAGCGCGCCACTGGAGTGGATGTACTCGTAGATGAGTCGCCTGGCTACATTGTCCTGTCTTCGTTTGATCCTATTCGACGTGAGATTGCCCGAGTCGCACTTGAAGCGCTGCTCAAAGACGGGCGTATTCAACCTGCGAAAATTGAAGAGGTGGTGGCCCAAGCGCGAGCTGAGGTGGCCAAAACGGTCCGTGAGATGGGAGAAAAAGCCGCCTACGATGCCAATGTCCCAAATCTCCACCCGGACTTAGTAGTAATCTTGGGTCGACTCCACTTCCGAACTAGCTACGGACAAAACGTACTCTGGCACTCAGTTGAGATGGCTCATATTGCCGGCACCATCGCCGAAGAGGTGGGCGCCAATGTAGCCGTAGCGCGCGCTGGTGCACTTTTGCACGACATCGGAAAGACGGTTAGTCATGAAGTAGCCGGTACTCACGTCGAAATTGGCATCCGAATCTTGGAAAAGTATGGAGTAGAAAAAGAAGTGATTTTGGCTATGCGCGCTCACCATGAAGAATATCCATACGAAACTCCAGAAAGTATTATCGTCCAAGTAGCCGACTCTATCTCAGGCGCCCGACCGGGAGCACGCCGTGACTCAATGGAAAACTACATCAAACGACTCACTGACCTGGAGAAGATTGCTACCAGTCTGATGGGTGTAGAGAGAGCCTTTGCTATTGCAGCTGGTCGAGAAATTAGAGTCATGGTCAATCCATCGAGCCTGAACGAATTCCAGACCAACACCCTGGCCCGCACCATCGCCACCACCATCGAAGCGCAGCTACGCTACCCCGGAGAAATCAAAGTCCACGTCATTCGAGAAACAAGGGTTATCTCGTATGCTCGATAGTGGATATGCACTTTTATCGTTGAAAGATTTTAAAAATACGCGTATGGTGAAAAGTAGAAAGGAAGGTGACGAATGTCTGGTCGCTGTAAAATTTGCTGGGGGCACGAGGTAGTCCATGTACCCTCACCCATACACACACCGGTACAGAAATCTGCTGGCAACTGGAAGCTTGAGCCGCAGCAGTACCACACCCTGCCTTGTATGTGCGTGGTCCCGTTCTGGGGACTATTTGTTCCAAAGTCTGCGTAAAAGAAAACAGCCGGCGCTCCGTGCCGGCTGTTTTTTCGTTTCATTCTACAGGCATATTTCTCTGCTCCGAAAAAATCTGGCATAATGGAATACACTTATAATTACCCACTACATGTTATACAATCCAACCTTTAGCGCCATTGCCACTCCCACACAGTTAACTACCTATGCAGACGTACTAGTTCACGCTGGACTTGGACACGGCAAAGGGATAGACGAGGGAGATATCGTACTGATCCAGTTCTCACCTGAGAGCTCGATTCTAGTTCCCTATATCCAAGCCAGCGTAACAAAAGCGGGCGGGCACCTTTTGCAAGAACCACTCATTCCTAATTCTCCAGAAGAAAACACCACCCTGGCACTCGCTTCTCACGGCACTACCGAACAAATCAACTTCTTTCCTTTAGACGCAAAAGAATCGCTGTACGGTCTGGCACATCATTTCATCAAAATAAAAAGTCCTGCGTATAGTGAACCAGATGTACACTTTAGCAACGAGAGCTATGCCAAACGGAGCAGCGTAGAACGTCAAATTGATGATCTCGAAAAAAACCACAAGGAGAATCATTGGAAAAGCTACACGTTAGCCTACATCCCTTCTCCAGCCCTCGCTGAACAATCTCAGGTTTCGCTGGAAACACTGTGGAATGAAATTGTAAACGCGTGTCACCTGGATAGTGACACAGCTGTAACCAACATGCGAGACACTATTGCTCGAGTCAGCTCAATGGAAGAAGCTCTGAATGCTTTGAAAATTCGTTCTTTGCATATTACAGGTGAAGCGGTTGACCTGCATCTAGAGCTTACTCCCGAAGCACGCTTCCGCTGTTCAAGAGGAGGGAATGTTCCTAGTTTTGAATGTTTTGTTACACCACACGCCGAGAAAACCAATGGCTGGATTACCTTTACGTACCCACTACTATACGAAGGAAATCGAATTGAAGGTCTGCACGTAAAGTTTACGGACGGAAAAGTCAGTCAGTACCAAGCCACTAAAGGCCAAGATACCTTTGCAGCAATCATGTCTTTACCTGGCATGAATCAGCTCGGTGAGTTTGCTATCACCGACAAACGCTTCTCACGTATTAGCGAAGTCATTCCTGGAGCGCCAATATTTTTAGAAAACATTGGCGGCACAATGCACGTAGCATTTGGCCGCGGGTACACAAAATGTTTTGCTGATACAGATAAAACCCCGCACTGTAATCAATCAGTTGATCATCGTGACATGGTGCTCAATGGAAACTTTACTGTCACGGCCACAACCGCTACGGACGAAGATGTAGTCGTCTTCGCTGATGGTGTGTGTCCGCTGATCTAATTTGATACCCAGAATAAAACTGCCGCAATACACGGCAGTTTTATTTTTTACAACGGACCATTACACCGTTTTTTGAGCGACAAAGAAAGTAGTGAAATTGTATTTTAAATCTTGAATTGATTCTTCTAGAATTTCTAGTTCGTAAAGCTCAGCACAGCGACGGGGAGCTATTACGGCTGTAGAGTCTGGCAATACTCCGCTGGCTAAATCTTCCGCAGCCTTAGCAGTATCGAGATACGGGACTATGTCAGCCTCTCCCCACACCCGTTTCACGTACATCCGACATTGCTTGATGGCTTGGTCATGTGATGAGATGGTCTTGATATGTGAGGCTGTGACTCCTGGCTTTACAAGCAGCATATGATGCACATCCATTTCAAACATCTTTTCAATAGTAAAATTATATTTTGCCATTGCGTGCACTGCCTCGATGACTATCCCCCCATTACTATTTTCAATCGGGAAAATACCTCTGTCTATCTCTCCTGCAAACAAGGCACGCAACACATTCTCAGCGCTTACTAAAGGTAAGATGTCTCCGTTTGGTTCGTAAAACTCTCCTGCTTGTTCAGAGAAACTTCCTTTCGCTCCCATAACTCCAATTTTCATATCGTGGCATCATAGCACTTTTTGAAAAAAGAAAAAATATTACAACACACAAAAACCATGTGTGGAATCGTTGCAGCTTATATACGTTGCTATATAATGTTTTACAAGCCACATAAATTTAGGCGCCGTGCATCAGTCAAAATTTTTGACTCATCACAAATTAATCGCTCTTAGAATAAATTCTGAACTATGAATAAAGCAGACATCATCAGCAAAGTGCACGAGGTACTAGACACTACAAAAGCTGACGCTGAACGAGCAGTAGACGCTGTGTTTGACAGCATCGAAGCAGCAATGAAAGACGGGACACAAGTTTCAATCGCTGGATTTGGTATCTTTGAAGCAAAGATGCGAAATGCTCGAGAAGCTCGAAATCCACGAACTGGTGAAACTGTACAAGTTCCTGCGATGCGAGTTCCAAAATTCCGAGCTGCGAAGGCTCTGAAGGACTCGGTAAAGTAGGAATGAAGAAACTGTTCTGCACTTCCATGAGTGAGGTGATCCGTTCTTAGAACGTTTCACCCGTGAGCAGAATAGATACCTCCTTAGGAAAACCACCATCAATACAGGTGGTTTTCTTTTTTACAAGTCAATGTGTTATACTTTAAATGTAGCGGAGGTAATACGCTATGTGGAAAAACATAGGGATATATACCGCTATTTCCCATCACATTTATAAAAGCCCCTCAGCCGGGGGCTTTTATGTTACATAAGCAAATATCGGAACGACCTATTGCGAATGTACACCAGCAATTTCCCTTTCCAAAGGAAAATGTTGGTGTAAAAGATCGGCACAGAAACATATCCCAACGAACCCACTACACTTTTAGAAATATATTTCAGTATCAGCAGTTTTACACTACAGCAGAGACGGACTAACGAACACAATCAATCACCAGACAAAAACTGATTGAAAAATAAGGGTGATGTGCTAAGATTGTGAAACTTTAAAGCCATCGGTTTTAAACGCAGCGAAATTTTGCAGGTCGCGGGTGTAGTTTAGTGGTAAAACGACTGCCTTCCAAGCAGTAGTCGGGAGTTCGATTCTTCTCACCCGCACAAAGAAAAAAGACCCTCTGGGTCTTTTTTTGAGGGTGGTAAATAAGTCAAAAATTTATAGCCAAAGCTTTGCTATACTTTGTTCATATGGAACAGTCACCACAAAGAAAAAGATTAGGAAAAGAAATGCATAAAATTTCTGAGGTCGGGTCACATGTCACCCAAGGAGCTAGAGGCTTGCGTGACTCGACCTTTACGCGGTTTCCGATTATTTTCAGCCTGCTGACAACCTTTGGGTTGGTAGCCACTCTCTATGGATTTGAAAAAGTGATTGATAAGATTGATATTCTGAGTGATCACCCTGAAATACTACTAGTCGTTGGCCTCGCCACCTTGGCTGGCACTGGCACGCTATACAAGAAACTAAGTTAGCGTTTACCTAAAATCTCAGCAATCGGGACTAAAACGTAAATAAGGTTCCTAACAGTAATACATAGGAAGACTTCCCTGATACTTTCATCAATACCGATATTGAAAAACGAATCATTGCCCTGCTCTAATACGGTTCCGATTGTAATAAATTACCACATCCTCACTCAACAACACCTGAGTCACACGCGCACAGTTCACTGCCAATAAAACGGCCAAAAATACCCTAATCCCGCCAAACCTGTCAGGTTTGGCGGGATTAGGGTTACCAGCCTTGGACTGTTTGGTAGCCTTTTAACATAAACCACCACTGTATAAAATACGGTACTTTTGTTACAAATTGTACGTTATATCTGCATGGAACCTATGTATATTGGGAGTGAAATAAAAAGACCGATGGTATACTTCTCTAGACAATTATGCAGATTTTCACCGACATACTCGTAGGGATTTTGACCACCTACATTTCGCTCACCAACAGTCTGGCAATGTTTATTTCACCCACCAGTTTTGTGGATGTCACCGGAACATCTCCCGAGCTGACTGAGCAAGTCGAGTCTGCAGGGTTTTTCTCATCCCTACCGAGCTCGATTGGGAGTACCATCCCAGACGTGCTTCTGCGAAGCGCTGAGTATCAGTCAGCTGCGCTAATCAACGCCACGGGCCGGACTGCCGGTAACACAAAAGACCCTCTGGAAGCTCTGGTGAATATTTTTTGCACCTACACAACTCCTGAATACATCCGCACGACTACCGGGACAGGGTTTTTTGTCGATGCAGACGGAGTAATCTTAACCAATGCCCATGTCGCTCAATTTCTGCTTTTGGAACAAACCAAAGAATTTGGTGTTACTGAATGCATTGTTCGGTCTGGCAATCCTGCTCGCCCACAGTACCAAGCTGAGTTGCTTTATATCCCTCCAGCATGGGTACAAGCCAACGCAGGCGTTTTGTACGAAGACGCGCCAATGGGTACTGGGGAACGAGATTATGCCCTGCTCTATGCGAGCAGAAGCATAAACAATCAGCCTTTGCCAGCAGCCTTTCCAGCGCTTGAACTCGATGATAGCTTACTCCCTACCTCGATGAGAAATAATTCGGTAACTGCTGCTGGCTATCCAGCTGACGAGCTGATTTTAAATGGACCAACAGCTGACTTAATCCCGCAAAAAGCCCAGACCACTATTTCTGAACTATACACGTTTGGTTCAAACTATGCTGACGTGGTATCTATTCGTGGGAGCGTGGTAGGTGCCGAAGGAGCGTCTGGTGGTCCAGTACTCAATGAAGACGGTGAAGTGATAGGGGTTATCGTCACCCGTGGAGACGATACGATAGATGGAGCAGGGAGCCTGCGCGCCATCACTCTCTCGCACATATCACGCACCATAGAGGAAGAATCAGGGCTAACCTTTGAAGCCAGCCTCAACGGAAACCTATCCTATCGAGCACAAATATTTGGAGAGATACTCTCCCCTTTCCTACTCACCTTACTGCAAAACCAACGACCAACTGAATAAAGTCGTTTTCTGTATCTCTATACCGCATTTCACGGACGACCACGGTCTGGACAGCGGACATGTGCAAATAGGGTGCATGATATATACAAAAACCGGACTGCTACCCGGTCCGGTTTAAGTTTCTTTGTGAATATAATTTTTTCGCAGCTGCCGCTTTGCTGCATACCGTAGCGAAGCGTAGTGAGCTACGTAATTGTTTTGTTGTATATGGTTTGCGTTGGATAAGCAAAATCAATTTTTTGTTCAGAAAAGATACGCATCAGATCGAAGTTAAACATCTGTTGTTTTTCGAGGTATTCTGCATAGTTTGCAGTCTCCACATAATAGACTAGCTCAAAGATGAGCGCCGAATCGGCAAAGGTCGTGAAGTGCACCCGATCCAAGCGAGCACCATCAATCCCTTTAAAAATACGATTCACAATTTCCGGTACCTGACGAACCAGCTCCTGCGGTGTTTCATACGTAATACCAAACTCAGACACAATCCGACGCTCAGACATCTTTTTGAAGTTTTGCACCCGAGCAGTAGTCAACTCGGTGTTTGAAACCACCATCTCTTCTCCCTGAAGGGTCCGCAGACGAGTAGACTTGATACCAATCTTTTCTACCGTCCCTGTATCGTTACCAATCACGATTAAATCACCAATTCGGAATGGTTTGTCGAAGTACAGAGAAAAAGACGCAAACAAATCTCCGAGCACTCCCTGCAATGCAAACGCTACAGCGATACCACCAACACCCAGTCCGGCCACGAGTGAAGTGACTTCAATCCCGAGGTTTGAGAGCACAAAAATCGTTCCCAGTGCCCACAATACAATATTCACGATCAACGTCACCATACTCGAAGCGGTCGCAGAACCCGGGTCCACCACACCATCATTATCTAAGTCTTTCTCCAAAAATCGCTGCACAAAATAATCTGAGAAATGAGATGCCACCTTGATGAGTTGCCACACAATAGCGAAATAGAATATACCACTCATAATCAAATCGACAGTTTCGGGAAGTGAGAAAAACTGCAACGCAGCAAAGAGCGCTACCAGGCTATACACCCACGCTCGAATACTTTCTACCGCTGATACAACTGTGTCATCAAACGTTCCAGAAGTTTTTCGAGCTAACGCCTTGGCTCGGTTGAGCACTATCGTACGAACAAACCAAAAGAGTGCAGTGAGCACCAAAAACACAAGACCTGCAGAGATGACTTTCGTAAAATCATACTCCCCCACAAACGGCAGCGTGTAGGTCAGATTGGGTAAAAAAGCGTTTATTGCAGCTGCTGTGTAGGTATCTATCATAGTAAAATATTAGTGAATTGCACTTAGACTAACAAATAATCACCTCCACCTCAATATACACAGACCAAGGCTTCTCAAACCGTGGAGACAGGCGTATGATATCCGTTCGCTACGCACGATATTACTGCGTAGCGAATAGTTCTTTCGCCTGAAAATGGCACGAATAAACGTTTATTCCCATTATTTTTGGGAAAGGCCGCACGGGTGGGACCGTGACGGCTTTTCTCTTGTCTTATCAGAAGACGATAAAAAACGCGCCCTAAGGGGCGCGCTTGGAAAGTATATGGTCCTGCTATCTAGTCGCACGCTAGTGCGAGCAGAGCCTGATGAGGCGGCTGACCTTGCCTCAAAGAGGCTTCATAGAGCACCCGGTCTGCTTCGTAAAGCGGATCTTGTGAACGCTGTGGAGCGTGCGCAACGACCTTAGGCGGAAATGTCTCAGAGGCTTCACCCATCCCCGATTTCTCCGGGCCGTAGCTGTCTGGGGAAGCCTGGCTGTCCGGGATTTGCCGAACAATCTTCAAGTCTGGTGCGAGCAGGCTTCTGGTTGTCATCCACCCTGCTGGAACCGGTATTGGTATCTGCATTCCCGACAGTGTCTGAATCAACACGAGTAGACTGACCGCTTGCCAACGGATAACCACCCCTTTGGGTAAAAGTGCCGCATGATTTGTCTCCCATATTTTTTCCTTCTCTTTCTTTTTTGAACATAGTAACTCCTCCCTGTGTGGGTAGCTACTCCGGTCTCGTTTTGAGCCGGTGAGAGCAGAAAAACCTTTTCTCCTCTCACCGGCTCAAAACCCTAGAACGGAAAACCGGCTCGCTTTCTGGAGAAAGCGAGCCGGTTTGGGAGAGTTCATCTAGTTATACACCAACCGATTCGCTATACGCGAGAATCGTCAGCACAAACAGGACGCACCATGACTGACTAATAGTCTGAGTGGCTGCGAGTGTGTATGTATTACTCATGATTTTATGATACTTATTTTTTATTGAGCGTCAACTGAGCTTGTGGAAACTGTAGTTGTGGCCGAAGCAGTACTAGTAGTGGATGTGGTAGTTTCTACAGATTCTTCATTTTGAGCATCGCTGGTGGTAGCGGTAGAAGTAGCTGTATTGTCACCTGGAGTGCTCGTGGCGGTACTTAAGGACTGCTCTTTTGACACTACAGGTATCTCTGGCTGAGTGGTAGTAGGTTTACTACTCTGTGTGAGCATTTTGAGTACATCATTGGATAGCTCGATGGCTTCTTTTGCGTACACTTGTAGCGCAAGAAAATCTGTCGCTTGCTCCATTTGAGCAATAGCTTCGGCTATCCGCAACAACCCTGCTTCTGCCTTAATTGTGATATTTGCGTTTGGAGTAGTACTTGCATTGGCCAACACCTGCTTTATTTGGGTTTGTTTTTTGGTAATTTCTGCTTCGTACGAAGCTGTCTTCGCTTTTTCTTCATCTTCAGTCAAAACTACCGGGATAAGCTCTTCGAGATCAACCGTATCTGAAACGTCTAAGTCAGTCATAAACACAATGAGTTTTTGGGTACGCTTCAACACGTCCACCAGAATGTCTCGTGAGTCCGTTTCTTCTGCTTGAGATTGCTCGATTGCTTTTTCTACAGAACGATCAATATCGGCAATGCGGCGAACGACTGCTGTTTTAGTGTTCGGATTGAGTGAAACTAAGCTGTCACTGAGTTCATACATGCGTGTAGTGTTTTGTTCTACCCGCGCAATAAGTTTTGCGTACGAAGGAGTGGTTGAAGCGTTTGGCTGTTCGTTGAGTGCTCGTGACTCATCTACTGCGTTGGCAATCAAATTATCGCTCTTTTTTGTAGTGGCGGTTGCTACTTCACTTGACTGACTCTCCTCTTCGGCATCATCTTTCAGAGACACAGCTTGGGCTTCAAGGTTTGAATCAAATTCGATAGAGGCAATCGTTGCATCACCCGCATCCAGCGCCCGCATCTCTTCAATTTCTTTTTGTGCATTTTGGGTATGAGTTCGGACTGCTTGCGCCACTTCGGCTTCCATTTCGTCGGTCAACAGACCTTGGCTTTCGAGCAATCTCGCTTCAGCAATACGGCGATTGACTCTTTGCGTTTCCCATTCAACCTTCTCGTATGAATCAAACGTGAGTGTGCTACGTACTTCTTCATTAAATTGCACTTTTACCGCATACAGTGTGTCGCCTGGGACTGACTGTTCTGCCATGAACGGAACGACCACCAACGCAAACACCGCTGCAAAGGCGGACGCTTTAAATAAGAAAGAAAATGGCACTGAAACGATTTTAAACGCTTCATGCTGCACCGGAGCAGATGAGGCAGCAGACTTTGTGGACGCTTTTAGCTCAGCTGGCAGCGGGTGGTATTCCATATATGAAATCAACCGCTCACGCAGCTCTTGTTTCTCGGTCGATGACAGCGTCACCGACTTTGATTTGGTATGAAATTGTTCGCTAAAGCGTTTCATGTTGGTAAATAATGTAAAAAATTAGGTTTTGTTTTTGGTTTTTGCCCTGGCCTTACGTTTTTCCTCTGCAAATTCATCTTCTGCTTCTATCCTCTCTCTTAATAGACGTAGCCCACGGTGAATTCTTACCGAAATCACGTTTTCCGACTCTTCAATCAGCTCACTGATCTCCCGAGGACCAAGCTGATCGACAAAGCGAAGAATAATCACCTCTTTATACTGCACCGGCAAATGGTCCAGATGGGCAAAGGCTTTTTGCCCATCAATGGTAGCAGCGAGTGTCTCTACGCTGCTTTCAGATAGCTCTTCAAAGGAACCTTCGTCTACCCCATCGATTTCAAACAACGCATCAAGCGACGCCTCTTTCTTTTTGCGATACTCATCAATAATGAGGTTATTCAATACTTTATATAAGAACGGACGAAAGGATTCAATTTCGTACCCATCACGAATATACGACCAGACTTTGGTGTACGTGTCATGGACAAGATCAACGGCTTTCTCGCGATTACTAATACGTAATGTAGCGTGTCGAAACAAAGCATCGTTGTACTCTTCAAACGCATTTAGAAAACGCGCTTCGTGGTCCTTTGGATTGTCGGTAAATTTCTTGCCGGCCATGCCTGAACCATTATATACGTAGACGCACCAAAAACCGACTTCTTACCACCACAGCACTGGTGAGACCATGAAAAGAAGCTTGATTTAAGCCAGATTTCGTATCTTTTGTACCAACTCAGGCAATTCTTCAACCAAGAAGTGATTCTTATCTTCGAAGGTGATTAGTTCCGCTGCAGGTAGAGCGGCTTTGTATTTTAGCGCGTGTTCGTAGGGTACTACGAAATCATCTTTTGAGTGCATGATGATTATATGGTGGACCACATCACTGATACTACTCACCTTTTCCGCATCAGGATAAAAATCACCTCCATCTTCTTTGCTTCCTGGACTGACAAAATAATCGTAAGGGGCAGCTAATAAAAATAAGTATTTGATTGAAAAAAGCGTTTTATTTTCAGATAAATACCGAGCTAAAAACACTGCTCCAAGCGACCAACCCACCAAAATGACACCATCTTTTAGATAGGCAAAGTGTCGTTCAAACCAAATTTTCCATTCATTATATTGTGCATTTTGCTTGTTAGGCATGGAAGGCGTAAACACCTCATACGCATCACCCAGATCTCCACGGAAGGTTTTGGTCCACATGGACACACCCTCCGTGGTGGGTAGATCCCGAATTTCTTTGGTTTTCAAATCATCTAAATAGTCTTCGTACTGAGAATATGACTCTCCACCATGAATATAAAATACCTGTTGTTTTTCCATTTTTACATACTAACCCACCAATCCAGCGTAAGCGAGTAGTCTATCCTGAGTGTTCACAGAGACTGTGTGCTACTAAAATCTCTTAATAGCCACCCGTGCGCCAAATCGAATATTCGCTGGAGTGGCTATAACCACTCATTCTTCTTGAAGTACGCCAACGTAAGTCCTACTGCCCCCGCAACGAGCACTAAAACAAATTCAAATACATAGGGTTTTTCTTCCAACGGCAAGGGCACGTTCATTCCGTACATTGAAAAAATAATCGTGGGGATTGTGAGAAGAATAGTCAGGATTGTAAGGGTTTTGATGCGGTTGTTTAGCGTGTGAGTCAAAATCGCCTCAGCTGACGTACGCACGTTTTGGATCGTTTTCAACAGCGCTCGGGCTGACTCTACCACCTGAGTATTATCGATACGTAAGTCGTCAACCATCTCTTTATCATCAGCAAAAACCGGCATGTAGTTGCCATTCATCACATGCTGCAAAGCCACATTGGTTGGCAAGACAGCGGCGACCATATCGTTGAGCTTATGCTCATAGTTCACGAACTGTACGATTTCCTTATTTCCGATTTTGCGCAATTTTGCGCGGTCTTTATGTACTGAACGTCGCAGGTTCACCAACTGCCGCTCAAAAGATACGGTGATTGCCTCCATTAAATACAAGAACAACTTGGTCTTCTGAGTGGTGTGCACTACTTTCTGAGCGTTGATAAATGACTCAAACTGAGGCACTGCGCGCTGAGCCACTGTCAGTACATAGGTCTCCCCTATTACTATCAATAAAGGTGCAGTATCGACGTCTTCAGTCACCTCATGAAACGGATAGCGAGTAAAAAAATAGGTTACACCGTCCACTTTTTCCATGCGCGGTACCTCAAAGAAGTCTTGCGCGTCCTCAAGCATTGTCTCGTCGAGCGCTAGCTTGTCCCACAACTCCCCTAGTTCGCCATCAGAGGCGTTTACTGCATGAATCCACACACCATTGCGTAAGTCTGTGATTTCTTTCAGCTCGTCGTCTTTTACGGTTCTAAAGTAGTAAGTAATCATGCGTGACAGTATAACAAACCCGCTCGATAAATACCGAGCGGGTTATCTGCTGGTGCACAACCATCAACATCCGCTGATTCCACAAAAAAAGGCGCGGAAAGAAATCCGCGCCCCAAGAAATCAAGTTTTTGTGTACCGCGCCTTTACCCAGCATCCTCCGGGTTGATATTTCTAAGATCCACCACCTGAACTTCTTCCGGGACCAGCCGTAGTGGCGAAGACACATCTAAAGCCATTGCGGCCAAAGCCTTATCTTTATCAGTGAAGTGCCGGTCGGCTTCAGTGACACCTGTTTGCCCACCACACTGATACTGCACGACTGCTTCCTGTCCAGTTGTGGGATGTTCGAGTCTCGCTCGTGCCAGTGTGCCATACTCCAACTTCCACTGACCTCTTCCAGCGTAGTACAGCGGGGTACCAAGCAAATGATGGTCAATCACCTGACATGTTTCCGCTTCTGCGTACAACCTCTGTTCAACAACAGCTGCATCGTAGCGCTTGAGATTTCCCTTGAGTTCGCCGAGCATACGAGCTGGCAACTTCTGCTCCGCCAGCATTTTGTTCATGGCCTCCCGGACAGCGCAATGTGCCGGCGCAAGCCCAGCTGCGCTGAGCGGAAACGTTTGCGGGTGATGAGCAGCCACTGATTTATACGCAACAGATACCTGCACCCCACTCGCGGGATCATGTTCGTCAACCAATGCCAGCTGAACAATTGGCTGAATAACCAGATTCCCTCCAGCCAGGACAATCATCGGTGTGCCCAGCTTAGGGACGTCAGTGTCAATTACCGGTTCGCTTTGCATATCTCTCTCCTCCTGTTAAGACAACCTTCTAGAAACCAAAATACTACACCAAGCAAAAAAGGCAAGCGAAGAGCCCCATTTTCTTCTGAGCAGCGTATTATCCCAAAAACGCCAACGAGACCACCGACAACCCAATCGCCACCCCTTTTTGCCAGTTCCAGTGTTCGTTGTAGAAAATGACGGCCAGGACAATCGGGATGAGGATGTACATGGAGTGAATTGTTTGTACCACTGACAGAGTTCCCCCTAATGAAAAAGCAAATAACATGGCCCAGACACCAAAAGATATCAGAATTGCTCGAGCGGTTGCGGTTTTTAACAAAAGCGGACTGCTCTCAGTTTGTATAAGTGACGAAATTCCACGAACTCCACGTTTGTATATCATCAACCCAATTGACCCAAATCCTAGACCAATCACTGTCAGTAACAAGGTCGTAAATACTGGGACATCCATATCCACGGCATACTTACCAGCCACCGCAGTCAGAGCAGATAGCAAACCAGTAATCAGTACCAACACCAACCCCATAGTTAGATTTTGCTGCCGACTATTCTCTGCCGGTGAAATGAGCATGAGCGGAACCAGCAGCCCAACCCCCAAACCAATCCATTCGAGCACAGAAAAGGACTCGGAAAACAGGGTTACTCCGGCCACAATTGCAAGCGCAGGGGTAAGAAGCTTAAATAAGGGAAAATAAATAGTTGAATCAATATAGCGCAGTGCGTACACCTTAAGACTGCCAGAAGCAGCAGAAATAAAGCCTGAACCGAGTAAAATTATTGCCACAGCCCCGAATCCGAACACTGGCTCTTGCCAAAGTATCACCAAACCACCAGCGATTAGGATAGAAGTCAGCGAACTATAAAAAATAAACAATTCAGCGTCGCAGTTATTCTTAGCCGCAATTTTAAAAAAGAAATTACTAACCCCAGCCGCAATTGCCCCGCATACAGCCACTATAAACCAGAGTTCCATCAAATGAGTATAGCAGAGGTTACACAAAACACGTGTCTTGCGCTAGCTTTGGACTGCAAGCAGGATAAACGATATTGTTACTTTACTCAGTTAGATTGGCACGTAAGCACTTTTGTAAAAATCACCACTCTAGAGAAATAAATCTGTTGCAATGTCGGTAGCGATTACTGCCAACAACGCAGTCGTAAGTTCATTGACCTGTCGAGCCAAATCAGTATCTTGCAGTGCTGCAACAAATCCTTCTGCTTGTTCTTTAGTAAAACCTTTTTCAGTTAACCGATTGATAACTAATTGTTTTTGATTTGTAATTTGCATATGTTTATAAGAGTGTAACAAATGATCAATAATGTTTAACTGGTATGAAGTGGACTAATTTAAAGTTCGAATTATATACGGCTATGTACGATTTACACATAACTTATTATTTCAGGATCAGAAGATAAAAATTTAGCACTAACCACTCGCATTTTTTTGTGAGAGATGGTATATTTTTGCTGACTTTGGCTGTAGGATAGCAGCCAAATCGAGTAAGCGAACGACGGATTGTAAGCAAGGCTTGCACCCCATCGTTGCTCGGTCATGTTGTGCCCTGCAGGCCTTGCCTGCATCAAAAAAATAAAATGAAGCTCTCACAAACGAGGCATGCAGAACTTCATTTTATTTTCTTGAATTCAGCACAGCACGCCTTTCGCCAACTCGGGGTGTAGCATAGTGGTAGTGTACGCGCTTTGGGAGCGTGTGGTCCGGGTTCGATTCCCGGCTCCCCGACAAATAGAAATAGCGATCAGATTCTTCTGGTCGCTATTTCTATTATATTTGCAAGTAATCGAAAAACGCGAGTATATCGCTCGGAGTGAAATGAGGACAATTAGAGCGACGGACTCTGTTTAGTTCAAGTCTCTCAGCGCGCACTAACTATTTTCTAAAAACTTCCTTTGATTTTCTTTCCAATGTGCGTCGTTATAAGTTTCTTGACCTCGGGTTTCGTAGTTAAGAAAAATTGAAGAATCTATTTTGTCAGATAAGTTGTAAACAAGTCTGTCTAATTCATCAATTCTTACCCATCCCCTGTCTAGATAGAAGCTCCTGCCATCCGCACTAGTATGAATCGAATTGTCCACCAAAATACCTGGTCTCCCTCGATCAATCAGAAATTGATCAACCTTCTCCATTATTGCTGATCCGTATCCTTTGCTTTGATGATTGAATTCGGTATACAGATCTGAAACTTGGTATAAAGGAATTGGTTTGGTGTAGTAATTAACCTCTGCAGCTGATACAACTTCGCCATCAACTTTTATTTCAAATCGATGGTGTCTAAACTGCTCTTCAGTTTCAGATTCTGCTGGTTTTATATAATTGACTGGTCCTTCAAAATTCATGATTTTACAGTAGCATGATTCTATAAACCATATTAATATCGTTCCACATGGCACAAAAAACAAAACCCGGGATACTATCCGGGTTTTTTTATTCAGTCATTAGTTGTGTAACCCGCTGGGCTAATTCAATATCTTTTTCAGTGATAGTATTGCCTGCATCATGGGTCGTGGTTTCTACCTGGATGGTGTTGTAGCCAAAGGTAACCGTGGGATGGTGGTTGAACGAATCTGCCAAATTACACAGTTTCCCTACCAACGGCTTGACTGCGTCAAACCCACTTAACTTCCAGTTCCCTACTAATGTTTCACCTGAAACGCACCAGTCTGGATGAGTGGCCAAGAATTGCTCTATTGTTTGTTCCATGTGAAATAGTTTAACATAGACAATATTGAGATAATACCAGAATAAATATAAAAATGTTTCACGTGGCACACATATACACAGTTCCACATGACACACAGCCGTGCAACTAGAGAATAATGTTGGGAATATACTTTACAGTTGCATACTTTTCACAGGGAACGATCCGAACCGCTGCAATATCGATCTGCCAGTCTAATTCACAATCGTTTTCGAGCAACCACGATTCGATAGTTCGGTTCATACGCTGAATCTTTTTAAAATGCACGTTATCTTCGGGTGACCACGTTTCCTGTGCAACAGCATTGGATAAAACTGCCTTCGTTTCATATGAAACAGTTTTTACCTCTACAAAGTGAACTATGTTGGTTTCCCGTGCAACAATATCGATTTCACCCCATTTCTTTTGGTAATTTGTATCGAGAATGGTAAAACCTTGCTTTTGTAGATAGTTTACCGCAATCTGCTCACCCAACGCACCAATTTCGTTCTTTTTACCTTGTTTTAGATTTTGTTTCATGTGATATATATATTGTGCCACGTGAAACGTTACTATTTGTAAAGTTATTCACACATATTTTAAAATATTGTTACTTTTCAGGGTTTTTTCTAAAGGACATACGTCTGTTTATAGCCTTAGTTGTCCTTTATCCCCATATCCACCGGTTGTCCCCAGTTTTGAAGATTTTCATCTTTTAAGACAAAAGTATTTTAAAAGTGGGGATAGTGCACGCTTTTAGTCAAAGTCTGGTCACACTTCAATTGTTTTAACAACACAGTCGCAGCTTGAGGATGATCTGTACTGTAAAAGTCTGTTTCGTATGAAGCTGGGCTTTCTCCACCTAATTCTCATGCTGGACACGCAAACCAAACTGCATACACGTAGAGAGCTCAGCGTGCGCCACATGGAACATCATACTCAACCAAAACACTGGTAAGGTCTATGTAATCATATGATTTATTTAGAGTCTTGAGGCTTGTTTTGTCTTCTTGCTAACCGAACAGAATTCAATGATCTTCATTTTGTGTTTTTCTACAGTCGCTACGAACCAGTTGATCAGCAGAGCAAGCGCGATCAAGTAGACACCACCAGCAAATACTGAAGGAATGTCATACAGGGAGCCGGCTCGAATCATAAAATGACCCAATCCTTGATTGGCTGATATAAATTCACCGATAAATGCTCCCAGTAGGGCAAAACCAACGTTCAGTTTCATTGAAGCGAGAACCCAGGAAAGCGAAGACGGAAAAATGATTTTTTGCAGTATTTGGAGCCTGGTTGCTCCAAATGTTTGTAACAGTCTATATTCCGCTACATCAACGTTTTTTGCGCCCTCATCGGCCTGGGCCAAGGCGACAAGAAATGTACCAAGGGCGGCCAGCGCTATTTTCATATTCACACCAATACCAAACCAAACGATAACCATAGGGGCAAAGGCAAATACTGGTACAGAGCTAAGAATAACGATATACGGTCTACTAATATGCGCTACAAAGGGCGAGTACCAAAGGATAAACCCAACAACAGTACCCAACACCACGCCAATCAGAAAACCAGCCAGTGCTTCGTACCCCGTTATCAAGAAATTGTTGATGAGCACTCCGTTTAAAGTGTTGCTGACCAGCGAGACACCAATTTCTGATGGGGCACCGAACAAAAAATTGAAGCGTGCAAACTGAGTCGAAAACAGTTCCCAGGCCGTAAGAATGACTAAGAAAAGCATATACGGTGAGGCTGTGTACATAAGTGTTTTCATATCTCCTTGCTTAATAGTTTCCAAATTTGTTCAAACAGAGCTTGAAAATTCTGGCTTTTACGCACCTGTACTGGATCACGATATTCCTGCGGAATCACAACGTCTGTTTGGTAGATGATTTGTGCAGGTCGGTTACCTAATACGATTAATTCATCTGACACGGCTATTGCCTCCTCTATGCTGTGAGTGACAAAAATGGCGGCTTTTTGAGCAAATACCACGTATGAGCGGACCTCTTTTACCAACTGTAAACGAGCAGTGAAATCTATCGCTGAAAACGGCTCATCAAACAGTACGAGGTCAGCATCTTGGATTAAGGTCCTGATTAAGGAGACCTTTTGCCTCATACCGCCCGATATATCGTTTGGATACGCTGTTTCAAACTCTGCCAAACCGTATTCTGCCAATAATTGCCGTGCCTGGGCGGCGGCGGCGACCAAGTTGCCATTACGGATTTCAGTCGGGAGCAAGATATTTTCCAGCACTGTTCGCCACGGCAGGAGTAGGTCTCGCTGCGGCACATACGCAAGCGATCCGTTAGTGGATACTGTTCCACTGGATGCAGCCTCCAAGCCACTAATGATATTAAGGAGTGTGGATTTACCCGAGCCGCTTTTCCCAACAACGGCGAGAATATGGCCTTTTTCTACATCAAAAGATATAGAATCGAGTACTGGTACAATTTCGCCATTAGATAGATAGTGCTTGGATAAAGCCTGTGTTTGGATGGCGGCAACCCTATTTTGCTTGGTCTGAGAAGATTGTAGTGACATATGTTTCATACGGTGCTGCTTCAGTTAGGTCGCCCGCATCTAGGCGAGCTTGGATAGCCGCATCCCAACCTTCTTGAGATACAATCGTATCCTGCGGGAATACATCAGCCGTGATCATATTTTGCACAGCATCGGTAGCGACTGCACTTGGCACACTGGGGAATTTAGTGGCCAGAAAATCAGCCACTTGGTTCGGGTTTTGACGGATATGTTCCATGGCGTTTTGTAGGGCATTGACTACTCCTTGGGTTATCTCCGGATTCGCCTCTACATAGCTAGGCAGGGCCATCAGGCCGGTAATTGCGAACTCAGGATGGTAATCATTGAGTGAATACACAATCCGATACCCGTTTTGCACCGCGGTTGACACATTCGGCTCGAGTTCAAGTGCGATATCTGCTTGCTTTGAGTCTAAAGTAGCCAACAGCGCGCCAGGGGCAGTCTGCTTGATATCTGGAGTCAAACCACCTTGTTGGAACATGTTTTGCTGCAAGACGTACGCCGTAGAGGGAGCAGGGAAGGTGGCGACACTGTAGCCCGCTAATGCTGCTGGATTCTCGATGGTTTCAATCGATGGGTCTTTAGCAAGTCCCCAACATGGAACCCCATTGAGAATAGAAGCAATGACAAGTCCCGACTGTCCCCGTTGTCCAGCGATGGCTGCGAAAGTTGGGTCGCCAACCGCAAATTGCGCATCACTGCTTAATAGGCCAGCGAATGCTTTTTCATCCCCGCCGGCTGTAGTGAGATTGATTTCAATTCCCTCGGCTGCAAAAAACCCTTGTTCTTCTGCAACATACAGTGGCGCATACAAGAAGTTTTCAAATGCTTGGGTAATGGTGATATTTGCTAGGGGTTGCTGTTCTTTGAGTGGTTGTGATTGTTCGTTATACGTGAAATATCCAGTAGCAACAACAAATATAGCTACGAGACCTAGATATATACTTTTTTTCATATAGTTATGGTGGTTCTTAAGTGTTAATGTTGGGTTCTTATCTGTGCAATACAATATCAGAAAAGTCAATATTTGCTTACTTTGTACACAATTTTGTTTATAAATAAGGCTTTTTGTGCTTTAATATAAATAAAGTAGCAAAATAATGACACTTTATATCGCATGAAAGACCTCAATCTAACTAATCTCACTCCTTTAGAAACCACGTTATACGAAACTATCTTGCAGGGTGGGCGCCTGACTCTGGGCGCTATTGCCAAAGCCTGTAAGCAAAACCGCAGTAGCTTATACCCTTACATCAATTCATTGTTAGAAAAGGGATATATTTATAAAACCGTGGTCGGGAAGCGCCAGTATTACTCAGCCGCTAGTCCAGAAAAGATCCACAAGCTCCTCAAACAGCAGTTAGCGGGCTTTGAATCGCATCTACCGTTCCTGCTCGACATCTACAGTCGAGCCAAAAAACAACCCACCGTGCAAGTATTTGAAGGGAAGAGCGCAATCTTTGATGCCTTTAAGGGCGCTTACGCTGAGGCACTCTACGTGAAAACCTTTTTTGAGTTCGAGCGCTTTGCCGCCGTCTACTCGATGCAACACGAGGGTCGCGAACTGTTAGAAATAATTCGCAATAAAGAGGTCGAATTTCGTGGTTTAGCGAGCAATAGTCCCTCTAGCCAGCAATTTATTGAAAAATTCAAGGACGATACTATGAAAACCCGTTTTATGCCCCCTGGTATCACGTTACCAGCCGAATTTTTTATTTATAACCAGAAGCTGTTGATCGTTTCGTACGAACGAATGTTTGCCGTACAAATCGAAAGCGAAGATATCACCACCTTTTTGCGCACCTTGTTTGATTATTTTTGGAAGATTGGTAAGTCGCGGTAAGTATATTATTAATGTCTTTCTCCAGGCCGCACAAACAAAAAGGCGCCTTTACAGGCGCTCTTTTTGTATTTGTGCGGCCTGGGGTAATCGAAACCCCGACTGATCCTTGGCAAGGACCCGTTATACCACTTAACCAAGGCCGCGTTATTTATTTTGACAGGTCTTTGGTAGCAAGCTCAATCCAGCGGTTGAGTTTGTACTTCAATACTGTGCTGCCGATTATAGTATTTCCGACACCGAAGTGCAACGTGTGCTTTTTGGTTTTTCCTGGGATAACTTGGTTTTTGTAAAACTGCTGGTAGGGGAGGGTCAATTCTTTAGACCATTTACGCATACACTTCTCCTCGTTATGCTTTGGGTACAGTAGCAGCCAAAAGTGAATCTTGGTTTTCGGTACACCTAAATACTCGACGGCAAAACGCAGAAAGATTTTGTGCACCTCAATCCGAGCATTGGCGATGCGAATAAGCCTTCTATGAGTCTTATCGCCTTCGCCTACGTACAACATCAAACCAGCCATGAAAAGTGGGTCTTTTTTGTAGTGCTTATACTCTGTTTCAGCTGCTTTCACTGCCTCGGCATACTTTTTTTCACGCTCAGAGAGGCGAGTTTTATTCATCAGCTGCAATCGTTTGACGTTTTCTACACCGGCTCGTTTGACGTTTTGTTTGGTCACTTCAGTCGAAAAAGCCTGGTTTTTCAACCATAATGAGGCAGTGGACTTAGATATATCACAGTATCTGGCAATCTCCTGCAGGGTAAAACCCCGCTTACGCAAACTCACTGCTTGATCAAACTTCTCCTGATTTCGAACCATATGAGATGTATATTATATACTACTTTGCATGGTTCGATTTTGAGTTGTGCACGACCGAAAAACCCCCAGTAAGGTGAACTTACTGGGGGAGGGTACTTATCTCTTTAGGAGTCTCCGTCTATCTCTTCTCCTACAATCACTATCCAACCTTGAGGCCCTACAACTGCAGAGTGAGGAACGCCTATTGGTACATCAAACCGCTCTCCAGCTATGACCTCCTTGGTGTTACCGTCGATATGAAACGTGGCCGCACCATCGGTAACCATCAAAGAGACCTTTCCTGCGTGAGCATGCTCTTCATACACCGTACCAGGGGCGTCTTGCCACTCGTACACATTGGTAAAGCCCTCGGATTCTAATTTTTGTATGTATCTCTCTGAGAGTTCCATAGAACGTTCATTTATTATAGTAAAAGAGTAGGATATTACAACTGAACATCACACAGCACCCCAAAGTGGTCTGATAAAAAATATGACTGGCCATTGTGTTCGATTGATGTATCAAACACCCTAATACTCTCAACTACACTGAATTCGTAATCGCGTTTCTTGTTAATAAAAATATGATCGATAGTTTTTGAAACAGAGGCGGGAAACATGAGATTTAAAGGGTTTTCTACATCCCAGGTAATGTAACCGTTGGATATCTGTTCGTATCCTAGTGATTTAATTTGCCGAAAGTTTTCTGGAGAAAACCTCGGACCAGAATTGAAGTCTCCAGCCAAAATGGTAGTACGCGCGTCTGCGTGTATTTTTTTATGTAACCGGTGAATATTTTTACCGCGCATCCGCACGGTCCGAGGCAAAGTTTGAGAAAACGAGCCAAAACCACCGTACGGAAAGTGTACATTTACTACTTCTAGGCCTTTGTATTCGCCGTCAGTAATACGGATGCGTATCGCTCCTTTTCTGATAAATTTTTCTACCCCGGCTGTTTTAAACCTTATTTCACCCTTTACTGCAAATGGATATTTGGAGAGAATGCACAAACCATTACGTTTCAACACATTTCTATGGTCAGACACATACATATACGGATACGCCTTGGATAATGAGCGCAAACGCTCCATATCCTCTAAGCGGAATATCTCTTGGAGGCAAATAATATCTGCATCAGTCTTGCGCAACGCTTCGGGCAAGAGTGCTATCCGCTCATTCACATACGGGACCACATCAAAATGCAGCGACCCAACAGACAATTCGAGTAGGCCAGTGTTAAACGTCAGTATCTTCACACATTCATATTATCAAAGGGAGCAGGTACGGCCTAATCTACCTGTGCATACCTTTGTATCTCAAAGAACGGCAAATGGAGAGAAGGCGAGAGAACTTTTTGTGTGATTAGTTTGCAAAACAATAATAAAATGATATCGTCAATTCTGCTCTTACGCAGAAACTTTTTTGATAGGAGGCTCATATGAGCTCTGATGCACCCACCTTCGAACGAATGCGCCATGTGATTGAAAACGTCGACCTTGAGCTGGTTGTCATACGGGCCAAGAAGTACTTTGGCCTTATTGATGAACAGATTCCACGAGCGCTCGAAGAATATCGTCACTTTATGTTCTTACTCTGGCAGAACAGTGAGCATCGAAAAGAAATGCCGGTTGTTCCGACCAAGCGCGCCGATGCAATCTGGCATGCACATCTGCTGGACAACGGACATTACAACAGATTCTGCGAGGCAGTACACGGTAGAATTGTGTACCACAATGACGATGATTACCAGGAGGGAAGTGCATCGCTTCTGGCGGCCGTTGCCTGTACTCGCAAGTTGCACGCAATGTACGGTGAATGTGGTTTTGTTGCGATGTATCTCGATACTCACATTGGCGGAACGCGAGAACCTGGGTCGGCTGGCAGTGTCGGCTACGGTGGTGAGTCACCATCTGGTTCAGCAGCTATAGAGGGTGTTTCGACCTCATCTGGCTCGAGTTGTGCCAGCTGTGCTGGCGGCTGAGCAGGAGGCGAAGTTCTTTCGAACAATGGCGATAGCCGCTCGACTTCGGTTGGGCGGCTATTTTTTTAAAGCACATAAATGGCTTACCTACAAAAAACACCGACGCGTTTGCGATGGTGTTTTCTTATCTTTGTGCACCCACCAGGACTCGAACCCAGAATAACTGATCCGAAGTCAGTTGTGATATCCATTTCACTATAGGTGCAGTGAATTGTGGCCACATCATACGTCGGAAAGTAAGAAAAAGCAATGGTTTTCTGGTAAAATAACGGCACTAATTACTTTATATGAAAATCTCACCGACTCACATCCCCGCTGAAGTCTGCACGGTAGCCGATACACTAGAAAACAATGGTTTTGAAGCGTATTTAGTGGGAGGCTGCACCCGTGACTTACTATTGGGCAAAACGCCGAAAGACTGGGACCTGACCACCAACGCGCATCCAAGCGACATTCAACAGCTATTTCCTGAGCATTATTTCAACAATGACTTTGGAACTGTAGGTGTAAAGACGGAAAGCGAAGAGCCGACGCTCAAAATCATCGAAGTAACCCCGTACCGCACAGAAGGAACATATAGTGACGCACGACGCCCTGATCAAGTTACATTTGGTGCCTCTCTTATGGAAGACTTGCAACGGCGAGACTTCACCATCAATGCTTTGGCATATCGAGTGAAGACGGCGGAACTAGTTGATGAATTTGACGGAATGGCTGATTTGAACGCGAAACGCCTCCAAACGGTAGGCAATCCTGACGAACGACTTACCGAAGATGCATTACGGATGATGCGAGCAGTCCGCTTGGCGGCTGAGCTCGACTTTGTGATAGAAGGGAACACAATGGCGTCAATCGCCCGACATAGCAAGGAAATAAAGCGCATATCTACCGAGAGAGTAGCTGCTGAGTTTATGCGGATTATTGCTTCATCCACCCCCATGCAAGGAATGATTTTTTTAGAAAAGCTCGGCTTACTAGAACAATTCATTCCAGAATTTATCCCAGCTATAGGGTGTGAGCAGGGTGGGATTCATGCATTTGATGTTTACGAGCACTTATTACGCACCCTCCAAGCTGCGGCAGACAAAGATTTTAGCCTAGATATGCGCTTGGCGGCTTTGTTTCATGACATCGGCAAGCCAAAGACAAGACGCACCGGTGGCAAAAACAAAAAATACAGCTTTTTTGGGCATGAGGTAGTGGGGGCGCGTATGACCAAAGAAATCCTCGAGCGACTCAAACTCCCGAAAGAGCTGGTTGAAAATGTGGTGGCCCTAGTCCGATGGCATATGTTTTTTGCGGATCCAGATGAAATTACTTTGTCGGCTGTGCGTCGAACAATAGCCCGCATCGGGGAGGAGAATATAGAAAACCTACTCAATCTGCGTGTCTGCGACCGAGTGGGGACCGGTCGTCCCAAGGAACAGCCATTTCGCTTCCGTAAATACAAAGCGATGGTGGACCAAGCCAGGAGAGACCCGGTTTCGGTCAAAATGCTCGCCACCAACGGAGATCGTATTATGGAAAAATATGGGGAAAAGCCGGGGAAAAAGCTGGGATATGTACTGCATGCGCTACTGGAAGAGGTGTTGGAAGACCCGGGGAAAAACACTGTAGAACAACTGGATAAGTACACAGAGACACTTCTAGCGCTAGACATAAGCGAATTAGAAGCACTCGCTCAGCGAGGCAAAGATAAACAAGCCGCCCAGGAGGCAGCCGAAATACACGCGATAGAACGTGAGCACCGGGTAAACTAGGACCGTGGAACAGTACCTTTCATTACTACAAAACGGTGTTGCAGCAGCGGGTATTTGGTTTATTGTCCCGTTCATGTTACTTAAGCAACATTCTGACGGTTGGCTTTATCGCTCCAGGACTCACAGTTTTGGTACTGAATGGGTTTTTCCACGATATATGAGTATCTCACCCGATATATTTATACGCAGTAGTCTGGATAACTATTATAGTTGCTGACAACATCTGGTACTGGCTTGGTTATATCGCTGGTCATAAAAGCACCTGATTGCAGCGACTAGCCCAAAAGTCTCCCCATGTAGACCGCGCGCGTGCTCACGCAACAACTATTCTGGGTTCTTTCGCTGTATCAATTTATGCCGTACTTTCGGATGTTCATACTGCTTTCTTTTGATATCTACAAGGTACGACCTGTGCGCCGGTTGATTATTAATATGGTCGGTTCAGCTCTATACACCATTGTGTTTTTAAGTATCGGTGTGATAGGCGCTGCAGTGATAAAAATGTGGCCGGGGTAGACCAGGTGACTACTGGACTCAATGGTTTTTTGGCTGTATTTGCACTACTGTATGGAATTGTATTACTAAGAGTAATATCTACGTATGCGTAAAGTAACTAGGGTAAACAAAACAAACGATACGAAAGAAGACTCCGTGCGATAAAAGAAGTGTGTGAGTGCTTTGCAAGGTTAAAACTAAAGGACAGGTCAGGCTATAAATTGTCCTTTAGAAAAAGCCGCCATATTGGAACTCGCTCTACGCACAAAAATATTCTGGTTCTGTATTTTCAAGCACAATTCAAAATACGTCCTATGGGTTATTACGTATTGTGATGCAGACTTATTTACCTACTTATTAATACTGGTTACTTCTGGAATCTGCTAGGAAAAAGCAGATTACACAAGTATTTTCGCAATAAGCCTTTTAGGCTTTTGCTCAAATAAGAAAAGGCCTGGGAAGTTGGATGACAAGCGGTCTTGCTTGTAATGCAACTTCCCAGGCCTTTGATGAGCTTATATAGGGCTCTATGGCCCCGGTTGGCGTCTCTGTGGACTAACCTATTTTCCGAAGCTCTACGTTGTGTTGAAGTCTTATGTTGATGAATCTGTTTTTTAGTTTCATCTGACTTCTAGGGTGGGTAATTTGTTATGTACTGATGTATCTGTGGATGATACATCTTTGGAGGTATTCTCAGAGTTTCCTCTGAGGGAGGTAATACCAGTTGATTTATGGAAGATCTCTTTAAGGGGAGCTTCCAGGATTCTGTCTAGAACAAACTGTGTTCTGTGCAGAACTCTGGAAGTTCCTGCTCGCCCTTTCTGGGCCTACTAAGAATATACATGTTCTAAAGGACAACGTAAAGGACAGTCTGTGTATAACTGGGGATAAGTGTCTTTTACAAATTACGTTTGACAAAATTGTGTTTCGTGTTGTTTTAATTTTAATAAAACGCAGCTCATTGAGCCTTTTATACAAACGTATCTTACAACTCAATTTCTAATCAATAGTAATTTCAATAGAAACCGGGCAGTGATCAGAACCAAGTGTCTCTGGATGTATCCGCGCACTTTTGATCAACGGGGTGAGCGCTTCACTCGCCATCACATAATCTATCCGCCAGCCAACATTTCTCTCCCGCGCTCCACCGAAGTGCGACCACCAGGTATACAGCTCTGGGGTATCCGGGTGAAAAATACGGAGTGTGTCGACAAAACCTTTTTCAATCATGGCATCAAATCCGGCTCGCTCTTCTAGCGTGAAGCCTTTTCTTCCTTTGTTTGGTTTTGGTCGAGCAAGGTCGATTTCTTTGTGAGCTACATTGAAGTCACCGCAAAAAATTACCGGTTTGTCTTGTTGTAGTCTGTCCATGTATTCTAGATACGCTGGGTCCCACTGCTGTCGCATGGGGATACGGGACAGATCATCTTTCGCATTAGGGGTGTATACCGTACTGACGTAAAAACCTTCAAGCTCTACAGTCAGCACTCGACCTTCTTTTGTGGTATCGCCATATGAGTCTTCTAGCTGATATTTTTCTAAAATATCCTTTGGAAGACCATTTATAACCGCTTCGGGCTCGATTTTAGTAAAAATAGCCGTTCCGGAGTAGCCTTTTTTCTCTGCTGAGTGCCAAAACTGCTCATATCCAGGAATTTCAGTATCAAATTGCTCCGGCTGCGCCTTGGTTTCTTGAATGCACAAGATATCGGGTTGATGCTTTTCTATAAAAGGAAAGAGGAGCTCTTTGCGCTCCACCGCCCGAATACCATTCATATTCCACGAGTATATTTTCATACAACACTGAGTATACAAGAAATGAAAAAAGCCGCACTTATTCTGTCATGCTAAAATGTGGCTTTGTTTTGTGAATCGTCCACTGGTAACACTGACACGCTATACATTATGAATCGACGACATGCCGCAGTCGGGGATGTATGGACAATGAGCCGCTTTGCTGCCTTTCATTACAAAATGTGTAGGCATTTTATATTTTGGTATACTGCGCGTATGTCAGACAACAAAAACCAGATCAAAGATTTTTTAGACACGTTAAACACTACCCTCGCAAAATTACACAAGAAGTACGAAAACCTGTTCTGGGATTCGTACATGGGAAACAAGTCAGTCGAAAAAGAAAAGGACGTAGCGCAAGCAAAACTCGATGCATTTAAAAGCGACCAAAATCTTAAAAAACAAGCGGAGGAACTGAAAAGTGCAACTAAAGACAAAACCCTCAAGCAACGACTACAGATTTGGATTGATTTTTTTGACCAACATCAGACCCCGGAGGACGCGAAGGTGTTAAAAAGGCAGATTGATGCACTGGAATCTCGCATTCAAACAAATCGCATCTCGCAAAAAGAGGGATACATTGATCCGGCAAGTAACAAACACGTAAAGGCTTCTTGGTTAAAGATGCGGACCTTGATACGAACCCACCCTGACGAAGCAATCCGCAAAGCCTGCTTTACCGCGACAGAAAACCTGGCCTTACGCAACATCGAAGAATACGTAGAATTGGTGAAATTACGCAATGCCTTTGCTGCTGCACTGGGATACGATGATTTTTATGATTACAAACTCCGGCACGAAGACAAAATGACCAAAGATGAGCTATTTTCACTCTTTGATACTATCGTTGAAAAAACTACGGGACATTTTGCCAAAATTAAACAGCTGGCGAAGCAGCGACCAGGACTGCGCAAACCGTGGAACTTTGCGTATATGATGACCGGCGATTTTACCAAAGAAGAAGACCAGTACTTTCAATTTGACCAGGCTATCACTCGATGGGGCCAGTCGTTCTCTCGCTTGGGAATAGATTTTAAAGACGGCAAGCTGAAACTTGACCTACTCGACAGAGAAGGCAAGCATAACAATGGTTTCTGTCATTGGCCTGAGCTGGTGCGCTATGAGTCAGGAAAACGAATTCCTGGAGCAGCTAACTTCACTTGCAATGTCGTACCTGGCCAGATCGGCTCTGGCATAACTGGCTACCTCACCCTCTTCCATGAAGGTGGACACGCCGCCCACTTGCTCAACACCACCCAAACAGAAGTCTGCTTAAACCACGAATACGCACCCATGACTGCTGCTTGGGCCGAAACCCATAGCATGTTCATTGACACACTTTTGTCTAGCCCGGAATGGAAGCATCGGTATGCCACAAACGAAGCGGGTGAGGGGTATCCATTTGAATTGCTTGAACGAAAAGAACGAGCGCTGAATCTGTTGAACCCCACTGGAATTCTCGGGATCATCTTTGTCTGTCAGTTTGAAAGAGAAGTATATGAACTCAAACAGCCAACCCAGAAAAAAATCATCGAATTAGCTTTAAAAAACCACCGCAGGTTCTTTGACCAAGATGGTACAGCACTGTGGGCACTGCAAATCCCACATATATATGCTTGGGATAGCTCGTGTATGTATCATGGTTACGGCCTGGCACAAGTTGCTCTAGCTCAATGGCGTGAGTATTTCTACAAGAAGTACAATTACATCGTCGATAACAAAAATGTCGGCCGGGAGATGGCTCAGACGTGGAAATGGGGAAGTCTGTACCGTTTTCCGGTGGCTGTAAAAAAAGCGACTGGTAAAAATCTTTCGCCCACTGCGCTCATAAAAGAAATCAATCTATCGCCTGAGCAAATAATCCAGCGAGCCCAAAAACGCATTGGGATGCTGCCAAAAACCAAACCACGCTCAAAACCCATAGACCTGAAAGCATCCATACACCTAGTACACGGCACGAAGAAAATTGCTGACAACAAACAGAGCTTTGAAAAAATGGCAGAAAAGTATGCGCTGTGGGTATCGAAGCAATCACACTGAGTTAAATATGCGTCTCGTAGATACACACCGCTGCATGTATATAATTGAAAGGCGGTCAAGATATGTGATGTAAAGATGTAAAATACAATACTACTTGTATTTATGAATGAATGTGCTTTAATACATTTAATACAAACGAGCTCTCTAAGACGCCGGGAAGGTATAGTGAAGTGATGTTTTGTAGTTATCAGTAGCAAAGAAAAAATATGAAAGGTTCAATTGTACGAAAGCGAGACGAAGGGTATGGATTTATCAAGCCAGTTGATGGAGATAAAGATGTATTCTTTCACGCTTCAGCACTCGTTGATATCGATTTTGATAGCCTAAACGAAGGTGACATGGTCACATTTGAAATGGAAGATGGTCCAAAAGGTCCAGCTGCCGCAAATGTACAAAAATCAGACGAAGCTCCAGCCGAAGAAGCTGCTCCAGAAGCAACTGACGAAGCTGCGTAGTCTAGCCACGATACATAAAAGAACCGCGAGACATTTCGTCTCGCGGTTCTTTTATTTTAACAGCTGGAATGCAGCGGACACCTGTCAACGTGCCATCTTTTTGTGAGCCGGTTTCTTGATATACTAAAAGTACTATGCTCTTTCTCTCGATTGTGCACCATTATCTCTTCTGGCATTACACTCGTGCCCTGTCGGAGATTTTTACTCTTTGGAAAAACTTGATTTGGTTTGTCGGACATTTTTTTTCACTGCGACAACTCGCTGCTTCATGGTTTGCGCCCTGGAAGCGCACAGTAGAGGGGCGTGGAGAAAAATGGAATCTTGAAGACCTTGCTGGGTACGTCATCATAAATATTTTATCTCGGGTAGTAGGGGCAGTAGTTCGTACTGTTATCATATTTTTGGGTACTGTCAGTTCCTTGGTCACTATTGTCGGAGGGGTACTGGTCTACGTATTTTGGATACTCGCTCCAGTTATTCTTATTGTCCTACTTGGGTTTGGCGTAACATTGCTCATTGCATAACTATACATATATATGAATACGCTTCTTGATGACATTCAGCAATACAAACCAGCTATTCAGCTCAATCTACTAGCAACTCGAAAGACGTTGCACTCCGTCCGTGTGTTTTTGGGTATTATTTTTGTTTTGGCGGGAGTTGGCTACGTTGCAAGTGTATATATACTAGATGGACAATATGCACAAGAACTCCTGGGAGTGAGCTTGATTGCCCTGGCTTTGTGGCTGGAGCAAATACTTACGTTTGCCTATAGTAATAGTTTTTATTATCGAGGACTCAATTCTTTACTGGGACTTGCTGATACTGTGCAATCGGGCACCACGTACGACGTTGCGGAAGTGGTGCTGAAAAATGAACACGATGTAGCAGAGGCTTTTTGTAACTCACAACTCGGCGCAACCGTTTTATTTCGATCGGGTGCAGACCAGTCAGCTATTGCGGACTACTTACGCAACTCTCGGCAACAATTTACTGCAGACATGGTGATGCTGCCTGAGGATGAAATATTCAGCCTCATTGGATTAGGGAAATATCTCTTGAAGCATGATCGGGCGTTTGTTGATATGCTGGCTCACTCTGGAGTGACGAAAGAAATATTTTTGGGAGCGTTGCGTTGGGTGGTAGGCTCAGTACACCAAGAAAAAAGAGCAACTCGATGGTGGAGCAAAGACAACTTATCGCGCACGAAAGGTATTGGCCGGGAGTGGTCGTACGGACATGCATACTTGTTACAAAAATATGCCCGAGATATTCGTACCAGTGCAGTCTTTTCGACCCTCAGTGCAAATGCACCTTTTGCAAAAGAAAAAATCGTCGAGATTGAATCATCGCTCGCTCGCTCAAAAGAAGCGAATGTGTTGCTCGTTGGGGAAGCTGGAGTAGGGAAGACTGATTTGATCATGGCGGTGCAAAGAAGAATGCAAACTGGTAAGTCACTCGCTGCTATCAGAGGACAACAAATTATCGTCCTAGACACCAACCGTTTGTTTGCAACACTACCAGACAAACAATCACTTGAGTTGACTATTCTCGGAATATTTAATGAGGCAGTGATCTCGGGTAATATTATTATCGTGATTGAAAACCTGAGCGTTTTCATGCGTGAAGCAGAGAGCATGGGTATTTTTGTACCTGAACTGATTGATCAGTATTTAGCGACTCCTGACCTACACCTCATCGCAACCGATACCCCAGGTGCGTACCATACATACCTGGAAACCAAGGGTGGATTTGTACGCAGATTTTCTGAAATTTTGATTGATACACCTGACCTAGGAGCTACCACCAGAGTATTACAAAACATTGCCCTCCAGCACGAGGCAAAATATCAAACCTTTTTTACGTATCCAGCCTTGCATGCGCTGACCGTCGCATCTGATAGATACATTGTTGAAGGGGTGCTGCCTGACAAAGCAATTGCACTCCTGATTGATGTAGCCGGTGTAGCAAAGCAACGAAAACTGAGCGTCATTACTGGAGATTTTGTCTACGAAGTTGTGAGCGAAAAAACCGGTGTGCCAGCTGGTCCTATCTCAGAAGAAGAACGCGATGTATTACTGAATCTCGAAGACAAACTCCATCAACAAGTGGTTGGTCAAGAGCCAGCTCTGACTGCTATTGCTCGTACGATGCGTCGAGCACGAGCTGGTATTCAATCCGCAGATAAACCAATTGGTTCATTCTTATTCTTGGGACCGACCGGGGTAGGAAAGACTGAGACAGCAAAAGCGTTAGCGACTGTTTTCTTTGGCGGAGAAGACAAGATGAGACGAATTGATATGTCTGAGTTCAGCGGAAATGATGCAGTGGCCAAGCTGATTGGAGATGGGGAGTCTGCTGGAGTACTCCCGACCCTGCTCCGAGAGCACCCATACTCCGTCGTACTCCTGGACGAGTTTGAAAAAGCCAGTCAATTTGTGCACGATATTTTCTTACAAGTGCTCGACAAAGGAGTGTTTACTGACAGTCGAGGGACTCAAGTAAATGCCCGCAACACTATTATTATCGCTACCTCAAATGCTGGCAGCCAACTTATCCTCGACACCGTACAACAGCGGAAGGCATTATCTACTTTGTCGGCAGAAATCATCAATAGCATCATCAAAGCAGGTGTATTTCGGCCAGAATTGATCAATCGTTTTGACAATACGGTTATATTTGAGCCACTTTCGGTTGGACAACAGACAGAGGTGGCACATATGCTACTCAGTAGCCTATATGAACGAGTGAAAGAGCAAGGCTATGAGCTGCACGTAAAAGAAGACTTACTCGCAACACTCGTACAAAAGGGGTACAACCCTGAATTTGGTGCTCGGCCAATGCAGCGTGTGCTGCAAGACGTAATCGAGGAAAAAATGGCCCAAAAGATTATTTCGGGTGAGCTCCACAAAGGAGAGACTTTAAAGTTGGGCTTGGCTGATTTTTCCAAAGAAGAACTTGCGGTGTAGGTAATACCGTTGAAGTAGCGGAATATGCTTTGTATCCCTGGCATTTTTATTCGACAGAGATAAAAATTGGTATTCGAGCTCAATCTCTCTTATAATAGAGGTATATGAAAAATATCATTTTAGGAATTGTTGCACTTTTACTTATCGGCGGAGGAATTTATTATTTTACCCAGCAAACACCAGACACGGTAGTAATCGTGGAGGAGGAAGAGACGGAGGAGGTATTACCAGTAGAGCCAGATGGCGGAATCGGCGATGGGGCTGAACCACTAAATGAAGTAATAGCCGAGCAAAGAGGACCAGAGTCTGTAATTGGCACTTCGGTTGGAGGGGCTGACATCACTGCCTACCACTTTGGAACAGGAGCAAACGAAATCTTGTTCGTAGGTGGAGTACACGGTAGTGACGCTCCAAGTACTGAAGACGTAGCCGAACAACTCGTAGCGTACTTAGGCGACAACCCTTCTGTTGTTCCGAGCGAAGTATCAGTCACTGTTATTCCATCATTAAATCCTGATGGAGCAGCAAAATCAGGAGTGGCTGGACGATTCAATAACAACAACGTGGATCTCAATCGAAACTTCGACTGTGAATGGTCAGCCACTGGAATGTGGCGAGATCAAGAAGTCAGTGGCGGAAGTCGGCCGTTCTCAGAACCAGAAGCACAAGCCCTGCAGGAGTACGTAAATACGTACAACCCAAGCGCAGCTGTCGTATGGTTTGCGTCTGAAGGGAAGGTGTACCCCTCAGCTTGCTCAGAGACTCCAAGCACCGAGTCAGTTGAGCTTGCGGCAACATTTGCGAGTGCAGCTGGGTACGGAGTAGAGGCAGAATTTGACGCATACGCCATCACGGGTGATATGGTGAACTGGATGGCACAGCAAAATATCCCGGCTATCAGTGTTCTCCTGACTAGTCGTACTAATGCAGAGTGGACCAAGAACCGAGCTGGCATCGAAGCAGTCCTAACAGAGTATTCTCAATAATGAAGAGTCTAACCAACCGCCAAAAGGCACTATTCATTTTTTGGGTAGTGCTTTTTGGCGCAGTCATCGGATGGGTAATGACTGTCCATGAACCAGAGACAGAACCACCGACACCACCAACAACAGAACCCCCAGTCATTAAGCAGGGAGTGATTGCCACCTCGTCCCAGAAAGAAATCGGCGCTTCAGTTGAGGGGAGAATTATTGAAGCCTATTCATTTGGAACAGGTGACACTGATTTGCTTTTTGTCGGTGGCGTACATGGTGGATATGAGTGGAATAGCATCTTACTTGCATTCAACATGATTGATGAATTCCAGACCAAACCTGAACTCATTCCAGAAAATATTACCGTGCACATCATTCCCAACCTAAACCCTGATGGACTATTTACTGCCACTGGATTGGAGGGAGAATTTACTGCAGCAGATATTCCAGCACGTGACATTCACAGCGCAGGCATCGGACGGTTCAACGCCAACGACGTAGACCTCAATCGAAACTTTGGTTGCAAATGGGCACCCGAGAGTAGTTGGCGTGGACAAACGGTCAGTGCTGGGTCAGCTGCATTCTCAGAACCGGAAACGCAAGCACTCCGACAGTACGTACGTGACACTGCTCCAGAAGCAGTAGTCTTTTGGCACAGTCGGGCAAACAACGTCTACGCCTCAGAGTGTGAAAACGGAGTACTTCCCGAGACACTCACTCTCATGAATACATATGCGACAGCTGGCAACTACGGAGCGGTTCCAGTCTTTGATGCGTACCCTATTACAGGTGACGCAGAAGGTTGGCTCGCCAGCATAGGTATTCCCGCGGTAACAGTGGAACTTGAGACAAGAGATAGTATTGAGTGGACACGTAATTTTGACGGTACCCAAGCAGTCTTGGAACTCTATACCCAATAGCCACTGGAAATAAAAAAGCGCTCCTATCAAAGGAGCGCTTTTTTATTCTACTAACATACATAAAATGTTACCTGAAGGTAATCACAGTATTCTGGAACAAATATTCCGACACGCTTCTATCATAGTAACAAAAGTAGCAAGTACGTATCAATGGACACCAAAGATAATGTGCAAGGGTCAGCAGCATGACAATGCTTGACAAATTACTTATTTTGTGATTATATCTTCACAATGAATAAATTTATTGTCAACATATTGCATATTTTTGCTATTTTAATTACTACTGCGCTCATCCTATTTTTTACTAGCTTGAGTGTCCAGGCAGCAGTGATTCCCGACACATATACAAACCAAAATTTTTGGACCAGTACACACGATCAGCCTGTTTCGTTTGAACAAGACGTTGAGGGAAATTTCTCTGGCAGTACCGTAACTGGAAAATTATTTACCCAAACAAATATCACAAATAACTTAGATATCCGATTACAACGATTTGCGATTGATGAAGCATTTTTTTATATTTCTGATAGGGGTATTATTATCGCACCAAACAATACTACCGCCCTTTCGATTTATCTGGAACGGAGTGTTTCTGTCTAGGGCACGAGTGCTTGCAGAAAAATAAGAATGTGAGATGATAAAAATATGATTACTCACAAAAACGTCCTCGTCCTGCTAGTGGTACTACTGACTCGGTCGGGAGCGTTTGCGTAAGCAGAATAATCAAGAAACAAAACGCACTTCCCGAAACCGGGAAGTGCGTTTTGTTTTTGTTCTTTACACAAGGAGACGGATCATGACTAACGACAGCCAGGATACCTTTGCAATGCACCGTGATGGATTGTACATCGGACAGCCCATGACCGGCGACGGCACTTTTGGGAAATGGTCACTGGCACGCATGGTACAAAACGCATCATGCTCAGAGCCGTCTCTGGAGTTACATTTCGAAAGATTGATGACTCCAGAGGAAATAAGTGTCATGCTCAACCAGCCATACAATTTTTGGCTTCTGTTGGTGAGTCCACCCAAAAAACAAAGTGGGCGGTCTTGGGCACTTCTTCAATGTCGACCAAGTGAACACTCGCAAGCACTGCAAGTCAAATACTCAGTAGACGATCCAGATGATCTTTCCAACAAAGTTGCAGTATAAAACAATCGACCCCTTTAAGGGGTCGATTTTCTTTAATATCATTTTAGTAGAAATCCCTGTACCTGCTTCACACTCTGTAACAACAAGCGTATCGAGTATGTGTACCTGAACAATCGTCGGTGGCTATCAAAACCATGACTAAAACTGGCGAGTGTTTATTTTTGAAAATAGTCGTTTACTTATTTTGTTGGGATGTGTCTGATGCAGGTTTATTTGCAATCGGAGCGTAGACCTGAGTGCTTGCAATACTAACGTGCCCAAGAAGTCCTTGTACATATTGCAGATCAGCTCCTTTTTGCAATTGCTCTGTTGCAAAGCTGTGTCGCAAAACATGAGGGGTAACTTTTTTTGCAATGCCGGACTGGGTGGCATATTTTTTTAGGAGCCGCTGTACTGCCCGAGAAGAAATACGTAGCTCACCACCATCGTTGGCTTTTCGTCCATAGCGAATAAAGAGTGCATTATCAAAATCAGTTCTATTGGCCAGATATTTTTTTAGACACTTTTTTGCAGTATCAGACAAGAGGACCAGTCGAGTATTATTTCCTGTACCAGGCAAACAAAATGTATCACTCGTGACATCGACATCATCGACTGAGAGAGCAGTGAGCTCAGAAATACGCATGCCGGTAGAAACCAATAATTCTAAAATTGCTTTGTCTCTTTTTCCTTCCAGGGTTTTTGTGTCAGGTGCACGCATCAGTCTCATTCGCTCACTTACAGAAATAATGTCAGGTGAAGGTTGAGAAACTTTTGCCAACTGGATATGTTCTGAGTCGATCGAATCAATTCCTCGTTCTCGCAAAAATTTAAAAAACGTGCGCACTGCGATTAGATAGTAATTTTGCGTGCTGTGTTTCATTGGTTCAACTCTACCCCCAACTTGTGTTCCGGGCTGGCGATTGAGATACAGGCGAAAGGTTTTCACATGTTCTTCGGTCAGGTCATCAAGTTTCTTGACTTGAGTACTTACAAAGAAGCGCTGCAGATAGCGGTCATAGTTTTCAATCGTCTTTTTACTTCTACCCCGCTCCACCTCTAAGTGTTTTAGGAATTGGGTTTTCAGTTTCATAAGAAGCATATGGAACTAGTGTAGCAATTTAATCAGTACGTTACACGATTCAAAACAAACCTTGATTTTTCTATTAAGTATGCTATGATAGTAGCAACCTTCGCAGGTTATCGACCGCATTACGGTGGTGCCGCGCTCACACAGATAGCGGATATCTACACGACCTCTTGCGTAACTAATATACAAACCATGCTATCTAAGCGAATAAAAGATAACGAAGTTAAAAAGACACAACGTCACGAAGGAGACACTGGTTCGCCAGAAGCCCAAGTTGCGTTGCTTACTCGATCGATTGAAGAACTTTCGCAGCATCTTCGGAAGCACAAGAAAGACTTTCACTCACGTCGTGGTCTCCTTCAGATGGTGGCAGACCGCCGCAAACATCTAAAGTACTTAGCTCGAAAAGACTCTGAAGCCTACGAGGCTCTAATCAAGAAACTTGGTCTCAAGCGCTAAGCTGACCGTTTCACAAACAATCGCTTCCTGTGGGAAGCGATTGTTTATTCACAAGAATAGCTATATTATAAAAGGTGCGAAGGCGTTTTACATACACTGGAAACGTAGTTTCCCGCAAATTAATTTAAATACAATACTATGGGAGTAATCCGACACCCTGACCAACGAGTCGCGGTCATCATTGATACACAAAATTTGTATCACAGTGCAAAAAATTTATACAAATCAAAAGTAAACTTTGGAGCTGTAGTGGATGCAGCAGTACAAGGAAGAAAACTTATTCGAGCTGTTTCATACGTTGTGAACACAGAAAGTGGAGAAGAGTCAGCATTCTTTGAAGCTATGGAAAAACTGGGAATTGAAATTAAAACCAAGGACTTACAAATATTTTACGGCGGTGCTAAAAAAGCGGACTGGGATGTTGGGATGGCAGTGGATGCTATCAAAGCTGCCCACAAAGTGGATGCGGTGGTACTTGCAACGGGCGACGGAGACTTCATCCCATGCGTTGAATACGTAAAAAGTCTTGGTTGCCAAGTAGAAGCAATCACCTTTGGACGCTCTTCGTCCGCCGGATTGCGTGCTGTTGTGGATGACTTTATCGATCTAGATGATGATCCTAAAAAATTTCTCATAGGCTACCGACCCTCTCGAAAGGGAAACGGACGAAAACAATCACCACGGAAAAATACCGCTGCCAAGAAACGAACTGAATCGAGTGCAAAGGATCCGATTAGCACAGTGGGGACTGATACTGATTTGTTATAAAACCAAACAAAGCCCGTTGCAATTACTTTATGTTTGCCACGGGTTTTGTTATTCTCAATCTGATAATTATCAATTCGCAGCTTGACCAATATCACACCCACCTTGCCTATTAAAATTTCTTCCTTACTTCAGGATGCAATTTCACTTTTTTAACCACATGAAAACGCAAACATTCACAACTAGCATCGCTGGCAAAAAAATAACCGCTGAATTTTCTGACCTCACTAATCAAGCGAACGGGTCAGTCGTTCTAAAGTGCGGAGATACAACAATTTTGGTTACTGCTGTAATGAGCAGTAAAGAAAATCTTGATCTCAATTACTTTTCACTCTCAGTAGAGTTTGAAGAAAGATTTTATGCAGCTGGAAAAATTCTTGGCAGTAGATTTATGAGGAGGGAAGGTAGACCAAGTGATGAAGCAATTCTTGCCGCCAGAATTATTGATCGTACTATCCGACCATTATTCAGTCACTACATCAGGAAGGACGTGCAGATAGTTGTGAAGGTTTTGGCAATGGGTGAGACGGACCCCGACGTACTTGGAGTCATCGGCGCATCTCTCGCACTTGGTGTTTCCGACATACCTTGGGATGGACCAATAGGTGCTGTGCGAATAGGTCGTAATGTAAAAACTCAAGATATATCTATCAACCCAAACTATCAAGAAAGAGCTGATGGAATACTTGATTTTGAATTATTAACTTGCGGGAAAAATAACACTATCAATATGATAGAAACAGCCGCTTACGAAACGAGTGAAGCAGACCTCGTTGTAGCACTCGAATCAAGCATACACATTCATCACCTCCTTGAAACATGGCAAGAAGAAATAATCAAAGTTGTAGGTAAAAAGAAATTGCCAAACTCGTACCCCGTATTTTCACGAAAGCTAAAAGATTTTTTTGAAAAAAAGTTTTCCAAAAAATTGTCCCAGACACTTTTTTCGAACAAGGCTGGAAAAGCTCACTTACTTGGACTAAAAGCAGAATTCTTAGCGGCTGCTGCCGGTGCAGGGATAGACGAAAAAATAGCTGGTCATTATTTTGAACACGCTCTTGATCTAGAGTTGCATCGTGGAGCTCTCAAAGAAGGGAAACGCGCTGACGGGCGAGAGTTGGATGAAGTACGCACACTCTACGCGCAAGCTGGTGGCATTTCTCCAGCGTTGCACGGTTCGGGTATTTTTTATCGCGGTGGGACGCACATTTTTTCTGCACTCACCTTAGGCGGTCCAGAGTCAGTGCAATTGATAGATTCTATAGAATCACAAGACTACAAAAAAAGATTTTTACATCACTACAACTTTCCACCGTTCTCCGTTGGAGAAACTGGCAGGGTCAGTGGATTCAATCGCAGAATGATTGGACATGGTGCGTTGGCAGAAAAAGCATTGCTACCAGTTATTCCCGCACAGCAAGACTTTCCGTACACGATTCGTTTAGTATCCGAAACACTTTCAAGCAATGGTTCAAGCTCAATGGGTTCTGTGTGTGCCGCAACACTGGCTTTGATGGATGGGGGTGTCCCAATTAAAAGACCGGTGGCTGGTATCGCCTCCGGTGTACTCATGGATGGAGATACATATGTACTATTAACTGACATTCAAGGTCCCGAAGATGAATTTGGTGATATGGATTTTAAAGTTGCTGGTACGTCTACTGGGGTGACAGCCATCCAGATGGATGTAAAGGTGGACGGCATATCTTTATCAATTTTAATCGAAGCTCTCGAGAAGGCTCGAGTGGCTCGAGTGCATATTTTGAAAACAATGAACAAGGTGATTGATACACCACGAAAAAACATTTCTTCCCGCGCTCCGCAAATACTTGTAGTGAATATTCTTCCCGAGCAGATTGGGTTGGTGATTGGCAACGGAGGTAAAACTATCAATGGCATCAAAGAAGAAACCGGGGTAGATGAAATTACAATAGAAGAGGACGGCGTGATTTTTATTAGTGGTACCAATGGTTCCGCAGAACAAGCTGCGGAAAAAATAACTCAACTGACTAAACTTTACGAAGTTGGGGAGAGGTTAGATGTAACTATTGTCAATATTACTCCTTTTGGTGCATTTGCAAAATTGGACACGTATAATGAAGGGTTGATACATATCTCAGAAGTCGCTCCGTTTCATATCGATTCATTAGAAGGCATACTAAAAGTAGGGGACGAGGTACCTGTGGTGGTTTCAAAAGTAGCAAATAGTAAAATTGGTCTTTCTATCAAACGAGTAAATCCTGATTTTGTACATAGGTCAGATAGTCACCCATAAAGAACTAACTGACGGTGAAAACTAACCGATTATTTTAGAATCTGTGCGATACTAGTAGTAATGAGCGATGAGCATACTAAGCCGCAGCCAGCCATCAGGACATTTGCGCAGGATCTCGCAACGGCAAGAGAGAAAAGAAATCAGTCAGCAACTGATGATTCTTTGCCTGTCATAACAAAAAATGAAGAGAAGAAACCCAAAAAGGTAGGGCCCCACTTCTCTGCCCAAGCTCCACAAAAGACTTCACACGTAGACGCCGTGCCAAAGAAAGAAACTCCAAAAGTGAAAAATCAAACCCCGATAGAATCAGTAACTGAGACAAACCAAACTACACACTCACTCACCAAAATCCCTGCGTTTCACGAATTACAGGACAAGGCCATTACTGATGCAGACGCAAAACAAAAATCCGACTCAAAAAATGTAGTGCCCAGGATAACAACGAAGAAACATACCGAACCAAAGCGCTCTACTATCGGCTACGATGCTACTGTCATAACAGATAAAAAAAACCAGCGCTTCAATCTTTTTCAATCAGTCTCTAAATCACTGCAAGACTGGTTCAGTGCTTTATCATTTTTCAAAAAGAAAAAAACTCGTGTCTACTCAGTTCCTGACACCCAAAGAAGAAAAGGAGTAATCCAAAAAGCAACCTCAAAAAGCGGCTCTATCTTTACGTCTGACTCAGCGGGGCTGCGGGCAAAAATCAAGCAACGTCAAAAACTGGCTGCTGCTAAAGAAGATGGGGCAGACGATAGCGAAATCAGCTGGTCTCCATTTACTGACCCCGGCTACGCATTAATAGAATCTCCTAAAGCACCGCATGAAACCTCTGCTCCACACAATGTTGCAGTAGAATTCAAGCAACAAACCAGAGTACCAGACACGAATACTGATTCAACACCGCAAATTCCGTCAGTACCTCAAGAACCACTCACACCACCAGCACCAAGCGCAATAAATGAATCAGTGCTGGAAGAGAACACAGAGAAAGCTGCTGATTCAAAAGCCTTACGGCGGGAAGCTACACCAAAGAAAAATATTTCAGAAGTAAAAAGTGAGACTGAACCTGAACCAGCAACAGAACCGGTGACAAAAGCAAGCACTTCGCCCATCATCAAACCTTCTGTAGTGACACCCAAAAAAGAATCATCACAGCCGACTAAATCCACTACTGACTTTCAGTCACTTAATACGAACACCTTAGCAATTGCTATCGTAGCTGGATTATCTGCAATCATTTTGATTTTCTTTCTTGCAAGGGCATTTGTGGAATACATCAGAAGTGTCGAACCGGTCGTGTCATCAGATACAACTTCATACCTACAAACATCAACCCCAAATCCTGTAGTCATGACTCAAATCAATTCCATTACAGACATTCCACTCCAGGCAGGACAACTACTCGATATCGCTTATGTTGATACTCAATTACTTGCACAAAATAAAGAAATTATCCCACCTTCCATAATCATAGATGCTTTGGGATTTAGGTTACTCCCAAGTTTCACCCAATCACTGAGTGATATTCGCTTTGCACAAAAAAATGCCTCGAAGCCAATTATAATATTTGAATTTACGGATACTGATACAGTTTTGGGTGGATTCTTATCTTGGGAAGACACAATGGCTGAAGATTTACGAGAGGTGTATCTAATCACCCAAACCAATAACACTGAATTCGTTGATAGAACAATAGCTGGTAAGGACATTAGAGTACTTCAATCATCTACAGGAGAAACGTTGGCTGTGTACGGATTGGTCGCCGCGGACACTGCACTAATAACAGCAACGGAAGAAATGTTTGTTGAAGTTCTAAACACAAGTTTTAGTAATTAATTTCTTCTCAATGTCAGACCAAACAGAATTCCAAAATACTACACTGACATTACAGACAATGACTAAAAAAATCTGCGGGGTTTTAGCATCTTTCAATCAGCCAGCTGTGCGTGCACACGCACACAATTGGAGCACTATTCGAGTCGCCAGCGTTGGCCTAGCGCAAAAGAATAATCTTCCAAGCTAAGTAAGTATGAGTACCATTGCTCATGTTACAACTGTCCAACCAAACATCTTAGATGGCACACTTGTAACTATAGCAACGGATATTTCGCGTGGTCTGCACGCGTTTTCTGTCGTTGGCCTGGCGAGCAAAGCCGTCGATGAATCAAAGGACAGAGTTGGGAGTGCCATCAAACACTCTGGTTACACATCGCCAAAAACAAAAAATCAAAAGATAATCATTTCACTATCACCAGCCGATTTAAAGAAAGAGGGTCCGCTGTTTGATTTGCCAATTGCTATTTCCTATTTACTCGCCGCAAAAGAAATTACTGTTGACTCAATCAAAAGAATCTTTGTTGGCGAGCTAAGCTTAGACGGTACGCTGCGCCCTATTAAGGGCGTCTTGAGTTGCACACAAACGGCAAAAGAAAAAGGCTATCAAGAGATAGTGGTTCCAATTGAAAATGCAACCGAAGCGGCGCTGATTGAAGGAATAGACGTCATCGCTGCCAGCACGCTCCATCAAGTCATAGAGCACATCAAGCTACCAACCGAAGACTCCCAGAAAGAAATAATCACACCACGACCGGCCACTACGATTGAGGAAGATTGGTATGAAAGTGCCATTAATTTAGAAGATATAAAAGGTCAAGAAAGCGCAAAACGCGGACTCTTGATAGCTGCTGCTGGTCGACATAATGTGATGATGGTGGGACCGCCTGGTACAGGGAAGACGATGCTCGCCCGCGCTTTGCGATCACTCTTACCGCCGTTAACCCGAGAAGAAGCACTGGCTGTCACCAGGATTCACTCTTTGGCAGCCACAGAGTATTCCATCAGCACGCGGCCACCATTTCGCTCACCTCATCACACTGCTTCTCACACTGCGCTCGTGGGAGGTGGCACTCATCCAAAACCAGGAGAAGTCACACTTGCGCACCATGGAGTTATGTTTATGGATGAATTTCCGGAGTTTGAACGACGCTCCCTTGATGCTCTACGTCAGCCACTAGAGGATCGTGTGGTGAGTATTTCCCGCGTAGCAGGCACATCAGAATTTCCGGCAGATTTCATTTTGATTGCTGCCCTCAATCCGTATCGTGGCAGCGAAGACGGTACGCAGGACCTAGCACGCGCTATGCAAGAAACCTACAAAAATAAAGTATCGGGCCCTATCCTCGACAGAATAGACCTCTGGATTGAAGTGCCTCACGTACCATACGAAACCTTGACTGCGTTACCCAGTAAAGTAGACGAGACGGGACCTGCGCGCACCCAGATACTCAATGCCCGAGCACAACAATATACTCGGCACGCAGGAGTAAGCAACAGCAGTCTGTCTGCACGAGAATTAGAAAAGCATATTTTCTTATCTCCTGAAGTAAAGGATTTACTAAAAGTATCAAGTCAAAAATTAAACCTCTCACCTCGTAGTTACCATCGTTTAATCAAAGTTGCCCGCACCATCGCCGACCTCGATGACGCGACAGATATCACAACAGCCCATGTCTTGGAAGCACTGCAGTATCGAGTGAGTATGTGATGGAGTAATGGGGAAACATAAAAAACGTCGAACTTTTAGGTTTGACGTTTTTTATTGTAACTTGTAGCTAAAAAGGATTTCTTCCACCACGGACTTCGAAGTGGAGGTGGTTTCCGGTGGATCGTCCGGTGCTACCCATCCCACCAATCACTTCTCCTTGCGATACATAATTCCCAACTCCAACTGCATTTGACGACAAGTGAGCGTATAGAGTCTGCGCACCACTTGGGTGTCGCACAACAATGTATTGTCCATACCCACCATTCCAACCTGAGGCCTTTGAAACGATTACTTCACCGGCTGCGGCTGCCCGGATAGATACTCCATACGATCCAGCCAAGTCAACTGCGTTGTATCCGTGAATACCTTGCGTCTTGATTGACCCTGGAGCTGGATGAGAAAATCCAGTACTAGCTGCCACTGCTCCTGACACACTGACTGGTTGAGCGGAAGATCCAGACCGTACAGGCGTCTGAATAGCACCACCTGGAATAATGAGCGTGTTTCCAACGACCAATTCACCATCTTCGAACATTTGATTAAAAGCAAGAATCTCTTCAGACTCAGCATCATACTTTTTGGCAATAGAATTTATTGTGTCACCGCTTTTTACTACGTGAGTCACCCCAGCCACAGGCAAAATAACGAGCGAATCGCCTGGTTGAATCTCATCTGCTCGATTGAGGTCGTTGGCCCACATGATGGTATTGGTAGTGACATCAAACATTTCGGCTACCTGAGAAAGAGAATCGCCTTCGCGAACGGTATACACACGAATTTCGCCAGAATAGGTTTTTTGCTCAGCAATCACATCAGCTCCGATTGGGCCGGTTGAGACCAGAGCATCATCCTCGACCATCACCTCTGCTCCACCGCGAGCACCCATTGGGTTTGGATTTTGCAAGGCTGTGAGAAGGGGAATATCAGTGGCCGCCCGACTGACTGATTCGAGATGCGTGCTTGCTTGTTTATCTTGTGTATTGAATACATATGAGAAAAGCCCCGCATGAGCAGATAACGGAATAGCAATCGCAAGCGTGACTAGAAGTCCTTCTCCCACGAACCAAAACATTCTTTTTGGATGAGCGGTCGGAGTTTGTATGTGTAACTGACAGTCTGATATACCAGGGGTTTCGTCAGTTGCTTGAATAGTAGGTTTAATACGTCAATGGTTATGGTCTCACCGCAATACAATCGTGAACAGTATATTTCTGAAAAAGAGTACAGTACTCTATGGACGCACCAATTTGGGTACGTGCAGTATTCTACTAGAGCATGACAACAACACAATTGACGTAATACACTTTTCTCGCAAAAAATTTTTAAATTTAAAATAATGAGTATTAGAGCCTTATAAAACCTATTGACCTTATGAATAAAATGTAGTAAAGTAGTTTCAATGCGACTTATTGCACACATTTTGAAGACATCACCAGCGGCACGGCCGTGGACGCTTTGCGATTCACGCTACACCGCGCACATCCCAGTATTTACTGGGTCTATGGTGCTGTCTTTATTTTGTAGGCAATCTGGTATGAATACATAACCTTTCTCCCATCACAGCGGAGAAATCCGTTGTGTACTCAAAGCAGCTTGTCTATCGACAAGCTGCTTTTGTTCTTTGGTGGCCGTAAAGCGGATGCACATGATCTTTTACAAAAAATGGAGGGACTGATGTCCATGACTTCCCAAATCAAAGCCAGATTGGATGAAAATCTCATCTTTATCTGGGAAGAGTTGATGAGTGAAAAAGCTCGCTCGTTTGCTCAACATGCACTATTTCGCGTACTCATTGGTTCAGCTTTGCTGATTGTAATGCCGTATGCGATCGGGTTTCTCATTGACGGTATCTCAGGTAAACAAACTGATGTACTGCTCATTGGTGGTGCGCTCTACTTCAGCATCAAGCTGACTGGCATTGTTGTAGGCTGGTGGCGCCAGCAAGTTCGAGAACGCTTTTTCCAAGAAGAGTTCTGGTACCTACCCCAAGCAATTACTGCGCTGTACCTTAAGCGACCACTAGCGTGGCTCTCTGGAGGTACATCAGAAATCGACGGTGGTGGTGTCGACAGCTTGCGTGACAAAGTGTGGAATGTAATCAACAGTTACATTTTCCAGATAATTCCAGGTTACGCACAGATTGTGTTTGCGCTACTGGCGTGCTCGTATGCAAACGTTTTGCTTGGTCTCATTGCGTTGAGCTACATCGTTGCAGAGCGGTACGTCGGTAGCAAAGAAACTGCCTACATCTACCGCGAAATGAAACCAGTAATTGACCAATTCAAACGCTGGGATCGTCGCATGCAAGAATGGTGGCGCAACGCTGACCATGTCAAAAGCCAAGGGGTCGAAACCAAGCTGTTGATCTATATCTGTAGTGAAGTACAAAAGGCACTACGAGCTGATGACGCAGTTTGGCGCGTGTACTTTGCAAAAGCAATTGCGAAACATCGGGCGCGTGACCTTATGTTTGGCATGATGCTGTACGTTGGGATTGTGTATCTCACTTTTACTGGTGTTTTGTCGTTAGCGGTTGCTGTTTTGGTCTTTTTCTCATTTGAACGAATCAGTTCTGTATTAGGAGACCTGAACGACCAACAGCGTGATGTGCAATTCAACTTGTCGAGTATTGCCAAGTATAAGCGAGTGCTGGAAAAATCTCCTCCTTTCATATATAACGAAGGGAAGGATTTTACCGCTCAAGATATCTCAATACTGTTTGACCAGGTATCACACGAAGTGGTAGATAGTAAAGGAGACGGGAAGCTTGTTTTGCGAGATGTCACACTCGACATCCCTGTCGGACAAAAGGTTGGAATTGTTGGTCCCAGTGGGGCAGGCAAATCTCAACTATTGAGTCTGCTCACTCGTGCTACTGACCCCATCGCTGGAACGGTACGCATCAACGGGGAAGACCTGCGAGAACTAAAACTTGAATCACTCCTGCGTTACTACGGGGTGATCATGCAAAAGAGCGAGCCGTATGAGGATACTATCCTAGGCAATTTACTCTTTGGTGTATCACACCTGGATCTACCAACTCCATACGAGGAATTGTCTGCGCACGAGCAAGCAACAATCTGTGGTACAGCCTATAGGTCTCTAGAAAAGGCCGGTCTTAATGTCGAAGCATTCGACAACGGACTTTTTACCAACATTGGCTATAAAGGGCTTACACTGTCTGGTGGACAACAACAACGTCTTCAGATTGCGGCAGCGCACATGAAGCTCAACATGAGTGAAAAGCGGCCACGCCTAGTGATAGCAGACGAACCAACTGCTTCACTTGATTCACTCTCGGAGCTGAAGGTTATGGCACACCTGCAGGACAACCTTCCTGAGGGAACTACCTTGCTCATGGTGGCGCACCGTCTCTCTACGGTCGCCAATATGGACAAGATAGTCTTTGTCCGACCGATAGAATTGTGTTCCGACGGAAGACCACAGGTCATCGTGTACGATTCACTGACTGAAGCTTACCGTGGTGAAGCGCTCTTTCGAGAGATGGCTGACGCACAAAAGTTCGTTCCAGAAGGAATCATGCACGCTGCGTAAAAAATCCAGTGGGCGGTCACACCGCCCACTGGAACCTACTGCAACCTCAAGTGAAAAAAGGAACAGACCAATGGAAGTAGCAAACACTTCAGACAAGTCAGACAAGAGGGAAAACGACGCGAAGCGGCACGACCACATCACTCGCATAGTGAACAAGTATCATGTGGTTACTATTTGTGAAATTGTGGTTTTCGGATGCCTCGTCGCTAACGGTCTTGAACTCGGTGTGACACCGTTCTGGCAATTCATGATTATAACGGTACTCGTCGCAGCCCTCCATTACGGACTCCTCTGCATCGATCGACTCTTGCGTCCTGAATCAGGGCGCACCAAAACAACAAGTGCGAACAAGAGTCACTGAGCTCGAGCCTCCTGACCTTCTGCTAACCAGCGACACTGTTTTGCAGAAGTAGTACAAAAGATCTTTAAAACAAGCCCGGCGCGCAAGCGCGTCGGGCTTTTTTCTTTTATAATGTACACATGGAACACTACTTGTATCACCGAGTTCCCCATAATCTTACGGGGAATATTTTACAACCTATCGACCAAAAAATTTTCACATTTGATATTACTCATACCCCAATCATAACTATCTAACCTATGCCACCAATCCCACTTTTAACAAAACTCGATCTATTGGAAGGAAACAAGACCGTCTTGGATGTTGGCTGTAAAGACGGAGCCACGGCGTTGCTGTTTGCCAAGCTTGGACTGACCGTTGATGCAATCGATATTCATGCTCCAAGAGAGCCACTAGAGAATATTTCTTTTCGGCAAATTTCAATTGAAGATTTTCTCACAGAGAATACTCGAGAGTTCGACATTGTCGTCGCTCGGCACATACTACCCTTCACTAAAAAACCGTTGGACTTGGTTGAAAAATTAAACTCTATTGCTGGAGTGTTTATGTTTACCTGCTTTGGTCCACAAGATGAGTGGCATGGGCGAGAGGATGTGGTGACAATTACTCACGAAAAAGTGAAGGGGTTGTTTTCTGCTACATCAATTCGACATCGCTCAGAAACCTTTGAATACAGCACTACGTACACTGGCAATATTAAATTCTGGCACGTTCATACCTTTGTAATAGATAATCGAGCCTAATTTCCGACTCAAAACTCACCGTGCTATCATGTGCCACACATGACTGAAAACATTCCGTATCTCGAGGGTCTTAACGACCCACAAAAAGAAGCTGTTCTGCATATTGATGGACCACTGATGGTACTCGCGGGTGCTGGGTCCGGCAAGACGCGGGTGATCACGCACCGCATTGTGCACCTGATTCATCAAGGCACTGCACCACACAATATCTTGGCAGTTACCTTTACTAACAAGTCAGCCAAAGAAATGCGTGAGCGGGCAATAGCGCTTACGCAAAAATACCTCCCTTCTGACCGAGCGGTGATGGACACCCAACCTGTTGTTACTACGTTCCACTCATTAGGCGTACGTCTCCTGCGTGAGTTTCACGAGACGCTTGGCTTGCGGCGACACTTTACCATCTACGACCGCAGCGATAGTCAAAAAGCGGTCAAGCAGGCTTTGGAGAAAGCGAGCTACAATCCAAAAGAATTTGAGCCTCGAAAAATGCTGTCGATTATTTCTCGAGCAAAAGGAGACGCGATGACGTTGCTTGATTTTAAAGACGCAGCCAACTCCTACCCAGAACAAGTCGCAGCGGAAGTATGGGAAAAATACGAGGCAATTTTGGCCAACGAACAAGCCCTAGACTTTGACGACCTGCTGGCAAAAACATTACGTCTATTGGAAGATCATCCATCAGTTCGAGAGACACTGACCAAACGATACAAATATATTCACGTTGATGAGTATCAAGATACCAACAAAGTACAATTTCGAATTGCTGAATTGTTGGCTGGAGATGCACATAATATATGCGTAGTGGGGGACATCGACCAAAATATTTATTCGTGGCGTGGAGCAGACATAAAAAATGTACTGCAGTTTGAACGACATTTTCCGCGCGCGACCACCATTCTGCTCGAAGAAAACTATCGCTCTACTGGAACAATTATCGCTGCCTCCAACGAAATCATTAAGAAAAACCAAAATCGGGTCGATAAAAATGTCTTTACGAGCAACGACATTGGGGACAAGATTACTTTGTATGCAGGCATGACTGGATACGATGAAGCAGAATACATTGCTTTAACTGCTCAAGAATTGATTAAAGACGGAGCTGACCCATCATCGATTGCGGTACTCTACCGAACCAACTTTCAGTCACGCTCACTCGAAGAAGCTTTTTTGAATTTTGAAGTACCGTACCAACTCCTCGGCCTCAAATTCTTCGAACGAAAAGAAGTAAAAGACGTACTGTCTTACCTTCGCTTAGCACTCAATCCTGGTAGCAACGCGGACCTCAGTCGCATCATCAATACCCCGACCCGCGGCATTGGAAAAGTCACCATGCTTAAAGTAATAGAAGGCAACCGCGCCGCACTCAATGCTGGAGCCGCTGCAAAAGTAAAGGTATTTGATGACATCATTATGGATATCGCAGAAGTGGCCACCAAGAAGCCATTATCTGAGACCATTAAATTCATCATGAAGCGCAGCGGAATTGAAAGTAGTCTCAAAGAAGAGGGGACCGAAGAAGCGCTCGAGCGAATCGAAAACTTACGTGAGCTAGTAACCTTAGCTAGTCGCTTTAATGACATTGAACCCAACGAAGCTGTAGAGAACATGCTTGAAACCGCAGCTTTGCAAAGTGACCAAGATGAACTAAAAGCAAAAGAAGAGCAAAATGCCGTTCGTCTCATGACTATCCATGCGGCCAAAGGTCTAGAATTTGCAAACGTATTTATTACGGGACTCGAAGAAGGACTATTTCCGCACGAACGACTGGATGATGGACGCACCGATCAAGAGGAGGAGCGCCGACTGTTTTATGTTGCCCTCACTCGCGCTGAAAAAAAACTCTTTCTCACCTACGCCCACATGCGCACTATCTTCGGCCAACAAAAAGTAAACATGCCATCCTCATTCCTCAATGACATTAGCAAGGAGCACGTTGAAACATCAGAGGGGACCAGTCGAAACGCAGGAGCGAGCTCAGGTTACGAAACAACAATTTATTTAGACTGATTTATTACAAATAACACCCCCAGCCTGACTAGGCGCGAAACAAGTTCTGTTCCCAGAACTTGTTTTTTAAACATGTCTAGTCAGGCTGGGGGGTGCTTTTCTAGACAATTACCTACTTGTCTATACTATATACACTCATGAGCGAACCATTTCTACACAAAAAATCTCTCGGGCAACATTTTCTCAATAGTGACTACGCGCCGAAGAAAATGTGTGACGCTGCCAACTTGATAGCAGGGGATATTGTGCTGGAAGTTGGTCCTGGCACAGGAATTCTAACCAAAGAAATTTTGGCTCGAGGTGCTCATGTGATTGCTATTGAAGCTGATAGACGAGCGATTGAGTCGCTTGAAACAAGCTTTTCTAAAGAAATCACTGGTGGCCAGCTCGTCATCCATCAGCACGATGCACGCACTCTCAACCCAAGTGACTTTGGAGTGACCGACCACCAATACAAAGTGGTAGCCAATATCCCGTACTACATTTCAGGCTCACTGTTTCGCAGTTTTCTGGATACCCAATGCCAACCGACTGATTTGGTGTTCTTGGTCCAAAAAGAGGTGGCGCAGAGAATTACTCGCGACCCAAAAGAATCACTCCTGTCGGTATCAGTCAAAATATTTGGCACACCTCAGTACGTATGCACGGTAAAAAAGGGGCATTTCAATCCGTCTCCTAAAGTCGACTCAGCTATTGTTGCAATCACCAATATCAATCGAGATGCATTTGCTACTACTTCATCAAAACAGCTATTTGCACTCCTACACCTTGGCTTTGGCCAAAAGCGAAAACAACTCCTGGGCAATCTCGCAAAAGAGTACGACAGAGCCACTACCTCAAACATCTTGACCAAGCTGGAGATACCACAAGACGTGCGCGCGGAAGACGTGCCTCCCCAGACATGGTTTAAAATCATCAATCTTCTCTAATTTCCCCAGCTTATCCACAGCTGCATCCACTGTAGGTGCAGTACTCATGCACAGGTGGGTGGTGAGAAGTGTAAATAGCCTATTTGTAGCTGGTATACTTACTGATATGAAGGGTCAAATTAACCCCAAAGTTATTGGTGCATCACTCATCGGTTTTGCGTTAGTTGCTGGTGCGTATACCGTCAGTAATTTTTCAGTACAAAGAGAAATCCCCCAGCAGGCAGCCGTCACCGCAACCCCAGCAAAAACTCGAGCACCGATTACGGTAGTAGACAACGACGCAAACGGCATCGAAGACTGGCGTGATGAATTTATCACTACCGAACCTATTGTGCTTGATCGCACAACATCTACCTACACCCCACCAGACACCCTCACTGGAGAGCTTGGCATCAACTTTATGGAAAATATCATCCGCGCTCGTGGATATGGTCCATTTGGTCGCAGTGATGAAGAGGTGATCGGTGACACCGTAAATGTCTTGAGTACCGTTACTGCCCACGATATTTATGACACTCCTGATATAGCAATCCAATCCGATTGGGAAGATCAAGACATTGCCAACTACGCAAATACTGTTGCGAGTGCCATCATGGCAAACAATCTCCCTAATCTGGAGGGGGAGCTGATTATTTTGCAAGATATCCTAAACAGCAACGACACCAGTCGTGTCACTGAGCTCAACTCACTCGCAGAAGCCTACAAGCGCAACCGTGACGCAGTGCTCAGCACTCCCGTACCGGCTTTTTTAGTCAAAGAGCATTTAGACCTTATCAACACGCTGCATGCAATCCACAAAGATATTGAGGCTATGGCTGCTGCTGTTGATGACCCAGCTTTTGCACTACTTCGACTAAAACGCTACGAGGACGATGCTCGAGGTCTCGGTCTTGCTTTAGAAAATATGTTTACTGGTTTAGTTGATTATTCAGATTTATTTACAGCCAACGATCCAGCTACGTTGTTTATCATTTTTAACCCCAACCAAAATAATAACTAATCGCTTATGGATACGTTTTTTTCTTTACTCAAAAAAGGTCTAGTTGCTACAGTTTTTATTATGTTTGCGTTTGTGGCGACGTATATTCCTCAGCCATACAATAATGTCCAAGAGGCAGAGGCAGGGGGAGGGGGAGTTGGAGGTGCTACTTTACCGATGCAGATTGTGCAAAACGTAAACTTGATTGCAACCAATGTCGCCACTACCGCTTCGGCTGGTTTTGACAAGATCACATCGTGGGCGACTGGTAGTTTGTGGGTAAAAGAAAATGTCCTGGATGGGATTGGGTGGGCACTAGCAAAACGGCTCGTATCCTCAATGGTAGGGAGTTTGATCAACTGGATAAACAGCGGCTTTAGTGGTAGTCCTGCTTTTGTGCAAGACTTACAAGGATTCTTACTTCAGGCAGCAGACGAGGTAATCGGGGAGTACTTGCAAGATTTGGGTGGTATAGGCTCCTTTGTCTGTTCGCCCTTTCGACTCGATGTGCAGGTATCGGTAGCCATGCAGTATGAACGTGCTCGGGCAGATGGTGGGAGCGGACAGCCAGCTCCGACCTGTACATTATCTGGTGTTATCGACAACATTGAAGGATTTATTGGTGGCTCCTTTGAAGAAGGCGGATGGAAAGACTGGTTCCGCATCACTTCTACCCCACAGACCTACACTCCGTATGGATCGGCTCTAGCTGCTCAGGCTGGTGCTAGAGCGCGTATTATCAATGCCCAAGGCGAAGAATTAGAATTATTAGGATTTGGTGATGGCTTCTTGTCTGGAGAAATCTGCGAGACTGTCCACGGAGCAGGTACTACCAAGCAAGACTGCTTTATCTCTAAGCCCGGGAAGGTGATTCAAGAAGCGCTTTCATTCAACCTAGATTCAGGTAGACAATCCCTCATTCAGGCTGACGAAATAAATGAAGTGATTTCTGCTTTACTGGGTCAGCTGGCAAACACTGTACTAGAAGGAACAGCGGGAATACTTGGCCTCTCTAGTGGTACTGGGTACAGCTCAAATTATGCTTGGTCTGGATATAGTGCAAGTGGAGGAAACGCTGTCACCGACCAACTCGTAGCCTCCTCAACTGAGAACTTTGATTTTGCTCAAGCAGAAACACTTATTGCCGAGGCACTGGTTGTGCAGCTCGAATACCGAAACTTGGCCATTACCTACGAAAAACAACTAAATGATTATGCTGCCAATCCTGGCAACAGCAGCAACCGAAGAAATCTGGCCAGAGATGCACGTGACGACGCTCGAAACATTCTCATCGACCTTGTGGGTCCTGTGGTGAGCACGGTGTTTACTACCTACGGCTCTCCGACAGCCCCTACCGCACTACCTGATAGTGTGATAGGAAGATTGACTGATATCAATGCTGGACTACAAGACCCTGCAACCACCGAGTCACAACGACTCGATCTCATCCAAGAGTACACCGAGATTGACGTGTATACAGAATCTGATGTAACTACATCAAAAACTAACTGGGATACTCTCTTGCAATAATACATATGAACCTACTTAAAAGAATTGTGGGCTACTCACCTTATCTACTGATTCTTTTTGTGGTGCTTCCCGTTTTTGCAAAGGCACAAAGTGATTTCTTAGGTATCCACGAACTACTCTGGGCATTTGTAAATAACGTTTTTGGCTTTTTCATTGGTGTAGCAGGTATCATGCTTGATTACGCGGTCAATGAATATGTCATTGGTTTTGGTGACGCATGGCTCACGGGAATTGGCGGTGCTATTGATGATTCATGGAAAGTAGTCCGTGATGTGTTTAATATTACCTTTATCTTTGGCTTAGTCTGGCTGGGATTCAGGATGATTCTCAACAGCGGCGACTCAAGCACTCGACAGACCCTCATCACTCTCATTATTGCTGCGCTTTTAGTGAACTTTAGTCTTTTTATCACCAAGTTTGTAGTCGACTTCACAAATATTTTAGCAACTGAGATAGCTCAGGCTTTTGTAGAAACTGGCAGTCCCATTGGAGATGCGAGCACAGGAGATGCAGAGATATCAGCGCGTTTTATGCAGTTATTTGGTCTTTCTTCAGTTTGGGACTGGAATCCGACTAATAATGGCAGCTTGACTGTGGCAGCTAAAGCGCCATTGACATACATTTTTGGAACCGCGATTTTATTCCTAATCGGAGCGTTTGCTTTTGCTGCTGGAGCAATCATGCTGATTATCCGTTTTGCAGCTCTGTGTATCTATATGGTTTTCTCGCCACTGATGTTTTTGGGGATGGTGTTCCCAGGATTACAGAGCGTGAGCAGCAAGTATTGGAGTGGATTTCTTGGACGAGCTTTTTACGCACCAGCCTACCTCATACTAATTTATCTTGCGGCGTTTATAATGGGTAGCTTGAACAGTACCGCCGCTAGCTTCGCCAATGCTCTTGTAAACCCTCAACAAGACGAAGTATCACGCACAATTGCGCCATTTGTGCTCACTTGTGTCTTTCTCATAGCGTCAGTTGTCGTAGCTGGCAAGATGAGTACCACCGGCGCAAACACAGCCATGGGTATAATGAAGAACGTTCAAGGCCGAGCGCAAAGAGGACTGAAAAATGGTGCCTTGTTTGTGCCACGTCGGGCTGCTCGAGGGACTGTTGGCGCGACTGCAAACGTAGCACGCCGAATGGACAACCGCCTGCTGGCTTCGGATACGAAATTTGCTAAATTTGGTCGTGGAGCTCTCGCAACAGTGGGGCTTGATGCTCGTACTCGAGACAACATGATTGAGAGCGGTCGCAATGCCAAGATGGGTACAAATTATTCTACAGCTGACAACCAGAAGAACCGCACCAATCAAGTAAAACGCCGCAATGAACAACAAAATAAACGTAAGAGATCTCAAGAATTGGATGAAAATCTTGACGTACTCAACGACACTACCGCAACAACCGATCAGCTGAACACAGCCATGGAAACCCTAGCAAAGACAATCAAAGGAATGTCAGATGATGAAATTACTGACACATCTTTCGAACGCTTAACTGATAGAGATTTTGCTCTCAACCTTTCTGAAAAACAGATTGAAACCCTCGAAAAGTCCGGTAAATATTCTAATGATCAAATTACAACCATTAAAGACGCTCGCAACGCCGCTCAAATTAATGTGGCTGAAACTGGGAGTGCGAAAGTTGTTGATGAAACTGCAGCTGTTAAACAAGCAGCTAACGTTGAAATGCAGTCAGCGAGCAATGCCCCAGGAGCTACTCCGACACAAATTGCTGCCTTTGATAATGCAGAGCTTATTAGAGAAAGGCTTGTTTCAGGTAACTCACAAGACGTCGGTAAGATGAAACCAGCTGTGTTTATGGAGCCTGACATGTATCGTTCAATTACACCAGAGATGCTCGAACAAAGGCTCAGAAGTGGTATAAAAGATACTGAGAGAATTGCTATTAGAGATGCGGTTAGCACCCACCTAGGCATTGCTCCAGGTACACCACCACCAATAAATACACAGTGGGATAAATGGTATCAGCGCTCTTCAAATGCGGTACGGCTATTCGCTTAAAAATACTTATGATTGACTGGGATACATATCAAGCTGCGTACCAAGCAGCTGACCAAAAAACTAAAGACACTTTGCACTCCTCTCTTATTTCTGAGTGCGTGGCTAACTGTGTAACAAAACACGAATTAGATGCATCAAACCAAAAAACGTTGATTCAGTTATTTTCAGAAAAAACTTTAAGTTTGTTGACTGATGCTCAAGTTACCGAGGAGATGCGCAAGGAGGGGATTCCATCAGCCACGGTTATTAGTAACGAAATATCTCAGTGCATTGCTACCAAAACCCCGGCCGTAGCTGACACCAGTCTTGCACCAGAGGAAAGCCCCACAAATACAACGACTGCGGCGCCCACTAGACCACCAACTCCACCGACCAACCCTTCTCCCCAAACAAGCCCCAATCAAAAAAATTCCCTTGAATCAGAAATAGCCGAAACTGAAGCAGCACTCGATGCTATCCCCAAGATGCGCACAATGGCTCAGGATGTCCAAGAATCACCGACTCACACCTCTTCGCAAGATGAACTACTCAATAAAGACGATCGCTGGGCTCAGAAAAAATAATTGTTGTTTAATTTGCGTAATGGATACAGGAGTTCATGATGTGAGTGTTCTCACTTAGATTCTTGTGTATTGGTACGCGCAGGAGACACAACCAAAACCAGCTCTACTCGGTCAATGGAATTACTAAGCTCATATCTTTTCTTAACATGTATAATAGAAAGGTATGCGGTTTGAAGTTCCTCAATTTATTGAAATGGAAGATAAAATATTTGGTCCTCTGACCTGGCGACAATTCGTATATCTCGGTGGTGGGGTCGGTGCAGCAGTGGCCATGTTTATTGTATTACCATTTATACTATTTGTTATTTTTGGTATTCCGCTTGCTCTTTTATCTGCAGCCTTGGCGTTTTTTCCAGTAAATAGCCGACCTTTTTCATTTTTTTTGCAAGCTGTGTATGACTATCTCCGCAACAAGCGATTATACCTGTGGAGACAAAACGCCAATCACACCTATAGTTCTGCTCCCCAAAAAACAATCGCTGAAATCGGTGGCACTCGACCGGTGAGTACGCCTAAAAAAACAACCAACAAAAAATCCATCACATCACTCGCACGGCGACTCGAATTAGAAGCATTACAAAAACCTCAATAATCATATGCCAAGTTCTCAAGCATCAACGCAAGACTTTGTCTCCATCCGAGACATCAAAGATAATGTCATAATTCAAAAAAATGGCCAGATGCGCATGGTGCTTTTGGCTTCGTCTATCAACTTTGCTTTAAAATCAGTAGACGAACAAAAGGGAATACTTCTGCAATTCCAAAGCTTTTTAAATACGTTAGATTTTGATTTACAAATCTATATCCAATCGCGTCGGCTAAATATAGAGCCCTACCTAGAGCTCCTACAAACTCTGGATGGAAAACAAAACAACGATCTCATGCGTATCCAGATCCGTGAATACATTGAGTTTATTCGCACCTTCACCAAAGATATAGATGTGATGAGTAAAAATTTTTTTGTAGTGATTCCATACTCTCCCCAAAAAGTTGATTTCTCAAGGAGTATCACCAACCTGCTATCACCAAAAAAGCGCTCTCAAGCCACACCAAATGAAGCTCAGTTTGAAGAACACCGTATCCAGCTCGAGCAGCGCGTGGGCCTCGTCACTGCTGGGCTTGCGCGAGTCGGCGTGCGGAGCATCACATTACAAAAAGATGATTTGGTCGAACTGTATTACCACTTATACAATCCAGCTGATCTAACCGGCTCAGCACCGTTAGTTGAATAATATATATGGCACTTTTAGATTTTCTACAACCCAATAATTCAGGCAAAAAAAAGAGCCAGAATGAGGCACTGAACAACACACTCCTAAGCCTGTCTGACGTAATAGCTCCGTCAGCTATCAACATCAGCCCGCGTAATATAAACATCAGTGGAGTGTTTGCTCGCGTATACTATGCGGTTTCCTATCCACGTTACCTGAGTGATGGCTGGATGGAGCCAGTACTCAACCTATCGCAAGAGCTGGATGTGACTATTTATATCCACCCGACCGACACCAAGGAAATGCTAAAGAAGTTCCAAAAAAAGGTAGCTGAGGTACAAAGTCAAATCAATATCAAGGCTGAACGAGGGGAAGTACGTGATCCAGAGCTAGAGGCTGGATACCGAAACCTTGAAGACATGCGTGACCGTCTCCAGCAAGGGGAGGAGAAAATGTTTGGTGTTGGTTTTTATGTATCAGTATACGGTGAGAACGAAGCAGAGATAAACAAAGCTGAAAATGACATTCGAGGTATTTTGGACTCGCGGTTGATTACTCTAAAGCCAGCACTATTTCAACAGGAGCAAGGATTTAAAAGTGTCCTTCCTTTGGCCAACGACGAGTTGATGGTTAACAGTAAATTCAACTCAGAACCGCTTTCGAGCTTCTTTCCCTTTACCTCTTTTGACCTCACCTCTGACACAGGCATCCTCTACGGTATCAACCGACACAACTCATCACTGGTACTGTTTGATAGATATAGCCTCACCAACTACAATTCAGTAACGTTTGCTACTTCAGGAGCAGGCAAGTCGTATGCATTAAAACTTGAGATTCTTCGTTCACTAATGTTTGGTACTGAAGTAATCGTCATCGACCCGGAGCACGAATATGAATATTTGGCAGAAGCGACTGGGGGACGATTCTTTAATATTTCTTTATCTTCTGACCACCACGTCAATCCATTTGACCTACCAAATCCCGCTGAAGATGAAGACCCAAGAGACGTATTGCGCACCCACGTCATCGAACTAGTTGGCCTTTTTCGACTAATGCTTGGTGGTCTCACCGCTGAGGAAGAAACCGTGATAGACATCGCCATCCAAGAAACCTATGCGCTAAAAGATATTACTGGTGATACCAACTTTGCTGAACAAGAGTCGCCATTGCTGGCCGACTTCGAGATGGTCTTGGCTGGTATGGAAGGGAGCTCGTCACTCATCACCCGCCTACAAAAATACACCGCTGGTACCTGGGCTGGGTTTATGAACGAACCAACCAACGTCGATATCAACCAAAAATTCGTTGTCTTTTCCCTGCGCGACATGGAAGATGAACTCAAAACCATTGCGATGTACATCATCACTAACTTCATCTGGGGTAGTGTGCGCCGACGTCTGGCTAAACGTCTGATGGTCATCGACGAAGCCTGGTGGATGATGAAGAGTGAAGACACTGCTTCATTCCTCTTTTCCATGGCCAAGCGTGGAAGAAAATACTACCTTGGTATCGCCACCATTACCCAAGACGTGGACGACTTCTTGCGCTCACCTTATGGAGTACCGATGATTACCAACTCTTCTATTCAACTCTTGATGAAACAATCGCCCACCGCGATTGATAATATCCAAAAAACCTTCAACCTCACCGATGAAGAAAAATTCTTATTGCTCGAGTCGAGTGTAGGGGAAGGTATCTTTTTTGCCGGTCTCAAGCACGTGGCTATCAAAATCATTGCTTCGTACACCGAAGACCAAATCATCACCTCTGACCCATCACAAATCCTGCAGATCAAAAAAGCCCGCGAAGAGCTCCAAGCGTCACGAGGATAGGGGAGAGCATCCGCAGTCTGGTCGGCTTTTTCTTCACACGCTTGGATGTCCACCGGCTATGATAAGCACTCAATCCTCACGAACGCTCAGAAAAAGCCGACCAGACTTTGGTGTAATAATGAGGTAAATCTATTTCTATCCGTCGCACCCTTAAAAAAGTATTTGGACAGACGGTATCTTCCCAAAGTTTCATAATAGATGGTCATAAAAATAAGTCGTGTTATTTCTAAGCGTCCATGGGGACTGCGTACTCGCTGTAGTCAGTAAACATCTGAACGTGGAAGAAAATAGTGAAACTGATTCTGACATTCTATACTGTAGTATACTTATATTAATATGGCGGATCGTAAGTCTATCGACAAAAAATTTCTCGATTCCTATCGTACTGACCCCCGAACACTACAACCATCTACTGGGGGAGTGCAGGTTCGAAATGTTCAGACAGAAGAAGGCTACGATCCTAAAAAAAGACGCGGCGGGGTTTCGGCCCGAGCAGCCAGCACCCTAGGAGAAGGCATGCAGGCTACAGGAGCAAAAATGCAGCAATCGGGTACTCAAAAAAACCAATCACAAGGAATCCGCTCGGTCGCTACCGAGCAGTACCAAAATGCTGGCAAGCGGATTGCCCGCACCGGCAAGTCACTCAAACTAGCGGGTAGGCGAGTACGTGGACGCAAAAAACTTTCCGCAGCAGGCGTGACCCATAGATGGGTTGGTCGGGGAGTGACACTTGGCATCTGGTCGTGGGGATTCTGGACATGGATGTTTTTTCAATTACCTTTTGCAATTCTGTCGATTCTGTTTATGGCTATGGCGGAGGCAATTTATCAGCTTTCACTTGAAATAACTCCTGACGCTGGAGGATCTTTTGCTACCTCTGCTATAGCAAACGGAGTAAAAGAAGCAGCAGCTATTCTGCTTACCAGTGTACTTGCAGTTGTAAATGCTGTAATGAACTTAGTATTAGGCTTCGACACTACTGACTTGAACCCCGCCAATTTGTTTATGCTCACTTATGTATTGGTGATATTTTTTGGTTGGGGCACACTATTAGCGATTGGCATCATATATACATCGACAGGCCAAAAGGCTTTTTCTGGACGGGGAGCTGGAGGAAAAAACGCAATGTTCCTGCTAGCTCT